>SDBT01000008.1_pt1 | contig 232594 bp, 235 predicted proteins | sample 2277101 | NCBI WGS metagenome assembly SDBT01 (sample SAMN10404973, study PRJNA504765) | marine sediment metagenome | isolation source: marine sediment core GS10_PC15, 103 cmbsf | place: Arctic Ocean: Southern Knipovich Ridge | collected 2010
AGGATGATGTGGAGATTGCCTCTGGCATTTGGACTTCTGGTGTTCCAATAACAATCAATGTTGATGGATTGCCTCTTGGCTCCTACAACTACACTATTGTTGTTGTTGACACATCCAGCAATTTAGCTAGAGACACAGTGATTGTGATTGTTGTGGATAGTGATGTTCCTGCTGATACCACTACAGAAACCACGACCACAGAAGACACTACAACCTCGACTGTAGACAGCCACATTTCAGAACCAACTGACAACATCGCGACATACCTATTGATTGCATCGCTTATCGCTATCGTTTCAGTTCTTACAATCGTAGTTCTGAAACGAAAGTCAAAACCCTAGTTTCAAAAAGGACCTAAATTTAATAGGTCCTATTTTTTTAAAAAAATTATTGAATTAATAATAAACTGACAAATAGAACTTAATAATTTCGTGCTCAAAGAATAAGGTTAAAAAAGTCCCGGCCACTAAAAATGGGCCAAAAGGAATTTCTGATTTTAAATTCTTTTTCCCAGAAAAAATTAAAATCACTCCAATAATTGCGCCAATAAAAAACGCTAAAAACAAAGCGGTGATTATTTTAGGAAATCCTAAGAATAAACCCATAAAAAAAGCGAGCTTCACATCACCCATGCCCATCCATTTGCCCTGTGAAACCAAAACTATAAATAGAAAAAACAATGAAGCGCCTAATGCAGAATATAACCCATTGAGCATGTTATTCTTCGTATAAAAATCAAAAGCAATGCTAGCTAATAAATACCAGCTGCCCATTATAAGTATTGCTGGAAAAATTACCTTATCAGGAATTATATAGTGCTTAAAATCATAAACGAAAATAATGATTAAAAAACAAGAGATGAGGAGTAAAAAACAAAGCCTTAAAAATCCAAAGAGCGCATTGCTAACTAATAAGTCTATGCTTTGCCAGGTTAGCAAAACAAACAAAGCTCCTGTAATAAATTCAACCAAAGGATATTGAACAGATATTGGCTTTTTACAATAATGGCACTTACCTTTCAACATTAAAAAACTTGCCAAAGGAATCAAATCATACCAGCTCAAAACATGATGACAGCTTGGACATTGAGATTTTCCAAACAAAAAATCTTTCTCTATTGAGAGCCTGTGAATAACTGAATTCAAGAAAGAACCAATAATCAGACCGAAAACAAAAATTAAAAAATAAATTAAGATTTCCATTTTAAAAATTTTAAGACAAATAAGTCTTTAAAGGTATTTTAACATTTTTATCCTATAAAATGAAAAATTGGCAGTATTGAAACTGCCAATTTCTTGTATATGATTTTTAACTCAATCCAATAACAGAATTACCAAATAAAACAAGTGCAACCAGCTGTAATAGTCGGAGCAGCAGCCAAGTCTAATTTCTTAGTGCCTAACTGAGTGGAAACAAAGTAAACTGTATTTGTACCGCTTTCTTCTAGCGTTGCATAAGCACAAAACCACTGACCAAGATCAGTATCATAGTTGACATCTGTACAATCTAAAGCAGCTGTATTGTCTCTCCATGTATAATGAACTGTACTCAGAGGATCATCTAATGCTTGTAGATAGGTAGAAATAGCAGGAACACCATCGGCAGCAGCATTTGTGAGATACGCATCATTATTTGAGTAATATATTTCTTGAGCAGTAACAACTTGTCGCATATCAGACTGCCTTACTGCATCTCTGGCTTTAGCTCTTGCTCCACCCAAAGAAACCAAAACAATTCCAGACAAAGTTCCAATAATTGCGATCACTACTAACAACTCAACTAATGTAAAACCTTTTTTATTATTCAACATATTTTCAATAACTGTATATTTAGAAATCGACCTTTTTCTTTTTTACAATAAAAGATTTTATTCGGTAACATCAACACCGCAGCAATCAGGGTTTGAAGGCGTGTAACCTCCCAGTGTTTTTGAAGCAACCCCTCTGTTTGAGCTGCAAAACCAGGTATCTGTCAATGATTCTGATTTAATATAGAGACAGTAATATTCATTAGCTCCATCTCTCCAAGTATATTGATAAGGAGATGTATCTATAGAATCAACAGGCACTTTTGTCATAATATAGCCAATTGAGGTTAAGGTATTTGCTCCTTCAGTTGTAGCAGGATATTTAATGCCGTCAGCACAATCTTTATCATTATAACACACCTCCATAGCAGTGTTAATTTGCCTTAAATCCGCTTTTCTTTTAGCATCTCTTGATCTTTTTCTGGCAGGACCTAAGGAAACAAAAATAACACTAGACAAAACACCAATTACAGCAATTACCACCAAAAGCTCTATTAAGGTAAATCCTTGTTTTTTACGCATGATTCTTTAATCTCTTGTTTCTATTAATAATATATTTTAACATCTTTTTGAAAAAAAGTAATTCACATCAAAATCAATCTTAAAAACTAATCACCTGATAAAGGGGCATTAAGACAGAAAGCATCATTCCTCCAACAACAAGTCCCAATACAATAAGAAGAACTGGCTCTAAAATTGATAAGACATTTTCAATCCCTCTTTCAACTTCTTTTTGGTAAAAATTAGCAATACTCATTAAACTATTGTCTAGGCTTCCTGTTTTTTCTCCAACCAAAACCATTTGGACAAAAACAGGAGGAAAGATTTCTGGAGAAAGCGATAAGACTGACGAAATCGGGGTTCCCTTTCTCACCTCATCTCTGACTGAAAGTATTGCTTTCCTATATACTGAATTGCCAGCAATATCAGCAGAAAGTTCCAAGGCTTTGGTAATCATTAATCCGCCTGAGATCAAGGTAGAAAGACTTTCAGCAAACCTGGAAAGATAAAGCGTTTTCAGTAAAGAATTTATAAGGGGGATCTTAAGAAAAACTTTATCAAAAAAAATTTTCCCTTTTTTTGTTTTAGAATATCTGAAAAGAAAGACTAAAGACAATAAAGAAGCTAAAAGCAGAATAAGGCCATTTGCCCTTATAAATTTAGAAGTCGCGATCACCTGTTGGGTCATCTTTGGAATTTCAACAGCGCTTTCCTCAATCACTGATCCTAGTTGAGGAATAATAGCATAAACCATCAGTAATAAAATGCCAAAAACCATGAAAATAACTAAAAAGGGATAAATAAGAGCACCCTGGGTTTTTGAAGCAAGAATATATTCTCTTTCTAAGTGGTCAGCTAAAAAAGTAAGAGATTCAGATAATTTACCAGAAGCTTCTCCTGCCTTTACCATTGAAACATAAAAAGTAGAAAAAGTTTCAGGATAACGGGCAAGAGCCTTGGAAAATGTGCTTCCTCCCTCTATTTCTTTTGATAAAGTAAAAATTTGATCTCTAAGTTCCAGGTTTCTGATTTGACCAGATAAAACCCTTAAAGCCTCGGCCAAAGGAACTTCTGAACCAAACATCATTGATAATTGCCTGGAAAATAAAACAATTTCTTTTAAAGAAACTCCCTTAAAAAGTTCAACCTTTTTTGCATAAAAAGGAACCTTAGCTTCTTCAAGATAAGTGACAAAAAAACCGTACCTTTGAAGCAAAGAAGACGCAGCCTCTTTTGAAGAAGCTTCTATTATTCCAATCCGAACCTCTCCCTCTTTAGTTCTAGCTTGATAATTAAATTTCATTCCAGAAATAAATCACTAATAATTACGAGCAAACTATTCACAAAGTTATCGAATAAGCATTCTTAGTTCACTTGGTGAAAGAGAATATTTAAGTGCGTTTTCCAAAGAAATTTCCTTTCTTTTAACCAAGCCAGCCAAAGAACGATTAAGTGAAATCATGCCTATTTCAAGATTTGTTTCAACTACCATTGGAATTTCATGAACCTTGTTTTCCCTGATTAAGTTGCCAATAGCAGGAGTGGCGAGCATTACCTCACAAGCAGGTATCAATCCGCCCTTAATTCTAGGAATTAATCTCTGGGAAAGCACACCCAATAAAGAGCCTGACAATTGAGCTCTTACCTGGTTCTGTTGCTGGGGAGCAAAAGAATCAACAATCCTGTGAATTGTCTGAGCAGCAGAATTGGTGTGAAGGGTTGCAAAAACCAAATGACCTGTTTCAGCTGCAGTAATAGCAGTGGATATTGTTTCAGAATCTCTCATTTCTCCCACCATAATTACATCAGGATCTTGACGAAAAGTAGATCTAAGCGCTCGAGCAAAGCTTATTGTGTCTTGACCAACCTCTCTTTGGTCAATAATAGCTTGGTCAGGAGTAAAAACATATTCAATAGGATCTTCAATAGTCACAACATGGTCAGCTCTAGTATGATTAATTTCATCAATTAAAGCGGCTAAAGTAGTAGATTTTCCCTGAGAAGAAGGACCACATATTACAACAAATCCCTGGGAAGCTTTTGTAAATTCACGCAATATCAGGGGAAGATTTAATTCTTCAATCGTTCTTATCTGAGCCGGAACCAATCTTAAGGCGCAAGAAATACATCCCTTTTGAAAAAAAACATTTATCCTGAAACGAGCCTTTTTTTCAAAGTTATAGGAAAAATCAATTTCTTTTTCTTTTAAAAATTTTTCCTGCTGAAAGTCACTCATTAAAGCAAAGGCAAAACTTTTAGTATCCTCAGGAGAAAGTTTTGGTTCTTTTACTAAAGGCACAAGGCGTCCTGAAATTCTTAAAACCGGAGGATGAGATACAGACAAATGCAAGTCTGAAGCTTGCTCCTTAATTGTTAAGTCAAAAAGTTTTTTCATTTTAGTTGTGTAACTTGCCATAATTGATGAAAATTTATTTTAATACTTTCTTAATTTCTTCTACAACTTCTGCGGGAGTGTAGTGGGCTTTAATAAGATATTTTACTGCTCCTAATTTTAAACCTTTCTCAACTTCTTCTTTCTGCCCAAGGTTAGAAAGAACAATAACTTTTAAATTCTTTAATTTTTCTTCTTCGTTGATTCGTTTCAGAACTTGCCAACCGTCAAGATGAGGTAAAACTATATCAAGCATTAAAAGATCAAAATCTTTTTCCTTTAACTTTCTTAACCCTTCTTCTCCATCATTAGCAACCTCAACTGAGCAATCAAGCTCTTTAATCTTGGTAGTATAAATATCAACAAGAAATGGATCGTCTTCTATTAATAAAATTCTTTTCATATTTTTTCGAGCAAAGCGAGAATGATGAAAAATCAAGCCTTCACTCTTCTTGGGTTGCTTTTAGAACTTCTTCTATTGTGGTAAGACCTTTTAATATTTTTAATATGCCGTCCTGTCTGATAGTTGTCATTGTTTGCTTTTTAGATTCCACCTCTAACTCTTTTTCTGAAACACCTTTAAGGATTATCTCTGCAATTCCATCAGTCATTTTTAGAATTTCAAAAAGACCAATCCTTCCTGAAAAACCCTGATGATTACAATATTTACATGTTTTTGGCTCCCAGATAAATAAAGATTCTGGCTGAACTTCTTTTTTCATTTCTTCTGGAAAAGTCTGGATTTCTTTTAATAGCAAAGCTTTGATTTCTTTTTTAGGACTCACTTTCTTTTTACATTTATCGCACAACTTTCTTACTAGTCTTTGAGCTATAACTAAACTTAAAGTAGAAGGAACTAAAAACGGTTGAATCCCTAAATCTATTAATCTTGGAATAGCAGCCAAGGCGCTGGATGTATGAAGCGTTGATAGAACAAGATGGCCTGTTAAAGCAGCATGGGTAGCCAAATTAGCAGTTTCCGCATCTCTTATCTCTCCTACCATAATTATATCAGGATCTTGTCTTAAAATGTGACGCAATCCTTTGGCAAAATCATAACCAATGTCTGGTTTGATTTGAGACTGATTAAGTCCTGGTATAAAGTATTCTACTGGATCCTCAAGAGTAATAATATTCACCTCTTCTTTATTTAAAGTCTGTAAAATTGTATATAAGGTGGTAGTTTTTCCGCAACCAGTAGGTCCAACTGTTAAAATCAACCCATAAGGTTTTTTTATCATTTTTTCTACTATTTTTCTATCCCTTGAAAGCAGCCCTAGTTGTTCAAATTTTTTCAATCCAATCTGGGGATTTAAAACCCTGATTGCTGCTTTTTCTCCCAAAACTGTTGGAAGAGTTGAAACTCTGAAATCAATATTCTGACCCTCTACTTTTGCTGAAAAACTGCCGTCCTGAGGAATTCTAGTTTCATCAATTTTTAAATTAGACAAAATCTTAATTCTTGCAATTACTGCTAAATGAACTCTTAATGGTAAAAAAATTGAAGCATGAAGTGAGCCAAGCATTCTAAAACGGATTCTTAATTTATCTTTACTTGGTTCAATATGAATATCAGAAGCCTTACCTTCTACTGCATATCTTAAAATCACAGCAACTACTTTGGCAATTGGCGCCTCCTCAACAAGTCTCTCTATTTCAGACTTACCAACAGCTTTTCTCGTTTTCATCTCTTCTTCAAGTTCTTCCAAGGCCTTACCTACTTCTTTTCTTAAGCTCTTATGTTGCTTTAAAAGCTGAGCAAAAGTGCTAAAAGTGATTAAAAAAACCTTGTACTCAAAGTTCCCCCTTCTTGCTAAAAACTTTAAGGCTTCTTGAGCATCTAAGTCCTCTGGGTAAACCATGCCAATATCCAAGGTATTATCTTTTTTACTTAAAGAAATCATTTTGTAATTATTTGCAGTTTCCTGGGGAACTAGTTCTAAAATCTCTAATGGAACAGATTTGGGATCAATGGTTTTTAAGGGAATTTCTAAATAATCTGACTTTAATTTAAATAAAAAATCTTCAGAAACTATTTCTTTTTCTAAAATCACTGTTTCTTCTTTTTTAAGAGAAACTTTTATCTCTTTTTCCAGAGCTTCTGCTTTAGCTTTTTCTAAAACTCCTTTTTTAACTAATTCCTGTATTAATGACATATTAAAAAGGAATAAAGGGATTGTCCCTTCCAAGTTCGCCCTCAAAGGCTGGAATCTTATCGATTAATTGCAGTTGTTTTAATAAAGGGTTTTGGAAAATATCAAAATTGATTTCAAATTTTTTGAGACGTCTTGAGATTAATATTCCTGAGGGCTCTTCTTCGGTTCTAAAACCCCACAATAAAACAAAAGTGATGATTAAAATTAGAATTATGAAAAGAATTATGAAATTCCTCTGTTTTTTAACTTGTTGTTGAAATTTTATGGCCATATCAATATGAAAAAGCTGTAATTTTAAGATCGAATTTAAATAATTCTCCTTTTTCAGGATAAGAGAAATAAATGCTTCCAACTTCAATCAGTCTTGAGGAGTTTTCAACAAGAGAAAGAAACCTTTTAAAACTAGGGTAATCTCCTGTTACAATAAAATTAACTTTAGTTTCTTTCATATTTCCCTCTGAAGCCATTAAACCTAAATTTATATCTCCTAAAATAAGGCCTGACTGAGAAGCTGATCTTTGGATAAAAGATAGAAGTTCTGGAACTTCAGGATTTGGAGGCAAAGCAGAGTCAATCTTTTGAACTAAGTCTATGTTCTCATGGAGTTTATCTGAAATGACTTGAAGTTTCTGAAAATACTCTTCCTGGGACTGGAGATCTTTTTCTTTTGATGCAATTTCTTTTCTAAAATAACTCAAAGCTTCATATTTCTTAAAAACCAAAACACTTAACAGCAGTAAAATCGCAGCAAGGACAATGGCAGTAATGGAAAAAGATTTCTTCATTTAATATTGAAAAAAATTCTTATTTAAATATATTTCTAAATTAAAATCAACTCCTCCTTGTTTATTCAAACTAGCAGCTGTTAATAATAAATCTTCGACTAAAGAATCCTGATTAAAAACTAAAAGCTGCTGATCTAAGGTTGAGAAACTATCTGTTGTGCCGGTTAAAATTGCTTTTGACTCTTCTGTATTTAAATTAAGTTTAGAAAAGAAAATACGAGGATGGGTTTTACTCTCCAAAAATTCAAAAAACTCTAAGCTTAGAGTGTGGGCTTCTAAAAACGGGAAGATAGTTTCAATTTTCTTTTTTTGCTCAAAACTCTCTTCCTCTAGAGAGATTCTTTGAGTAGTTCTTCCTTGAGCAATTTTTATTTCCAATTCCTGATTATATACACTTGATCTCTCTTCAAGATTAGTCAGCAAGAAATAAGAGATAGTTAAAACAACAACAAGAAACATCAAAACATAAAGCAGAACTTTCTCCCATTGAGCTGCTTGTTCAATTGGTTTTGGTATTATCTCAACCATAATTTGAAATCATAATTCACTGTTACATTTCTAGCCCCCTTAAAGCTGCGCCAACAGCAATAGCATAAGAAGGACCTATTTCTTTTAATCTTTTTTCAAGAACAGGCGGAAAAAAAATATCTGAAAAAGGATTGGCAATTTCAACCTCTTTTTTAAAATAATCTTCAAATGATTCTGAGAGGCCTGGCAGCATTGCGACTCCGCCAGCCAAAATAATCTTTTCAATCTCTTTCTTTTTTTTCAAAGAAAATTCTTTAAATACCTTATCAATCTCCCTAATAACCAAAGCAGTTAAAGGAGTCAAAACTTCTTTAATACTCCTTTTTTCCGAATCTTTTATTATAGAGGAAATTCCATATTGTCTCTTCAGCTTTGTTGCTGTCTCATAATCTATGGAAAGCGCTTTTGATACTCTTTCTGTCAAAATATCCCCTGAAATGTCAAAACTATGGGAAATTCTTAAAATTCTTTTATCAACTACACTGCAAGTGGTGCTTCTAGCTCCAATATCAATCAAGCCAATTGCCCTTTTTTCTTCTTTAGGAATCAGCGATCTCATTAATCCAAATACTTCTGCCTCTAGCCCTATAAGTTCCAAATTGGCACTTTGAGCAATCTCTTTATATTGATTAATTACTTCATTCGGCACAGTGACTAAAAGAATTTCAAATTTCTGTCCCTCTCTCCTGGTAGCTTTATTAAGTATCTGCCAATCAAGCGTAACCTCTGCTAAAGGAAGGGGAACATGGCGTCTGGCTTCAGATTTCACTGCCTGAGGAAGCTCCTCATTACTCATTGAGGGTAATTCAAAAGAAGTGAAAAAAGTTGAAAAATCAGGAATTGTAAAAACAGCTTGGCGAGTCTTCGTGCCTACTTCCTCTAACACAGCTCTGATTGCTTTTGCAATATCTTTACTTAAAAGAGAAAGCGTGTTTTTTTCAAATGTCCTAAATGGCTTTTTATAAAACACTGAAGCTGAAATCTCACCGTAGTTTTCTAGTTTTTTTCTTCCTGCCCAACGGGACAATTCAACTATTTTTATCGCTGAAGTGCCAATATCTATTCCTAAAAACTTTTTACGAATTAATCCTAAAAACTTCATTGTATGATATTATAGCACAATGAAAGATGAACTAAAAAGGTTTTTTCTTGATTTATTCTTTCCAAAATTCTGTTTTGGCTGCCAAAAACAAGAAACCTATCTCTGTCAAGATTGCGAGAGCGTTCTTGAAATCTCAGACATTCATAAAAAATTAAAAACTGAACAACTTTCTGATTTATACTTTGCACTGGAGTATAAAAAACCTCTTATTAAAAACTTAGTTCAGAAATTTAGATATCCGCCCCTTGTTAAAGATCTTTCAAAACCACTTTCTTCTTTAATAATAAACCATTTTAAGCTAATAGAAAAGGATAAAAATGAATTTAAAGATTTTATAGCAATCCCTGTTCCTTTGCACATTAAAAGATTAAAGTGGCGGGGCTTTAATCAAGCAGAAGAAATTGCTAAACATATCTCAAGTTTTTTTGAAATTCCTTTAATTAGCGATGTATTAGTGAAAAATAAAAAAACTCTGATTCAAACAGAGCTTCCCGAAGATAAAAGAAGAGAAAATCTTTTAGGAGTTTTTGATTGCCGAAATCAAGAGAAAATTAAAGATCAAAACATCTTATTAATTGATGATATTTATACAACAGGAACTACAATAAAAGAATGCGCTAGAGTTTTAAAAAATTCAGACGCAAAAGAAATTATTGCTATAGTGGTTGCCAGAGCTGTTCCTAAAGAAGATTATTCTTCTTAAAAAAGAAATTCATAGTTTATGCGGGGATGGTTGGACATAGTTAGAACTGAGTACTGGTCTAGGTTTTCAGCTATAGAATCAGTAAAATCTTTCTCTTTTTAGTCCTTTAACAACATGGTTGGAACTGAGTTTCGAGAGAATTTTCCTACCGATTTTTCTCTAAAAGTAAAACAGGATATCCCTTTTTAATCTGATATTCTTCGCAATTTTTAAATCCAAGTTTCTTTAAAAAACTTATACATTCCTCTTTTGCTTTTCTTGTACTCTCAAAATCTCCTATTGCTTCCACCTCAATAAAAAGTCCTAAATCCTTAACATTGTCTAAAGAAACTTCAAAATCTCCACAATTCCAATATTCTCTTAGTTTTTCAACCGTTACCACTTTTTTAAAATCTAAGAAACCAAGTATTTCTCTAAACTCTTCTGATTGAGAAATTTCTGTCTCATATTCATTAGCACACTCTTGCTCACCATCAGCTTTCTTATTAATAGATTTATCATATTCAAAAACTGTCTTATCGGGATTCGTTCTAATTCTTAACCATTCTACGGGATGTGGTTTTTGAGCAAAAAAATCTCTATGACAAGGAACATAATATTCATCAATTTGTTTTATAGATTTTACTAATTTACCAAATCCGGGCAGAGTCTTCTTTACCTTTTCAAAACTATTTATTTTAAGTTTTATTTCTACTTCAATATTCATATTAATTAATTTATCCTACCAAAAAACCGCCTGTCTGGCGATTTTTCAATATACAATTACATCCAATTATATGCAATTTGGCGGAGAGGGTGGGATTCGAACCCACATGTCCTTTCAGACTCTGGTTTTCAAGACCAGTGGAATAGCCGTTATCCGACCTCTCCAAGTGCGAAGGCGGAGGAGGTGAGATTCGAACTCACAAGCCGCATTTAAACGGCACAGTTTAGCAAACTGGTGGAATGACCATTATCCGACTCCTCCTAAACACGTATATTTTACATCTCAAAACCCTTAAAGTCAAACTTATTTAAATTTAATTATTGTGCAATCGAACAGAATATGATATTATAAAAATACATAATCAGTTCAATTAAGTATATTGTCTATGCGAGGTAAAATATATTCTCCAAAAGAAAAGGAAATGGTAAAAAAAATGATATTAACTGGTAAAAGCTATGGAGAAATTACTAATCTTTTAGGTGTACCAAAAAGCACAATTAGTACGTGGTTTGGAAAAACAATAAAAAAACCAATAACCAGAAAGGCTATGCTAAAGCACCTTGCTAGTATTAGAAAATCAGCTGTTGCTGCCGTTAAGAACAAGTGGAAGAAAAAACGAGAACAAGAAATTAAAATCATTCAGGAAAAAATAAAAAAAGAAATTTTAGATTACCCTTTTGAAGATTTAGGTTTTTATAAATCATTATTGGCCATGCTTTATTGGGCAGAAGGAAGTAAGGGCGAAAAAGAAATTACCTGCTTTGTGAATACAGATCCAAAACTATCTAATCTTTACATTACACTATTAAGAAAATGCTATGATGTTGATGAAGGTAAATTTGCTATATGGCTTCGTGTGCACTATTATCATTCCAAGAAAAAAACTAAAAAATTCTGGTCAGGATTACTCAACATTCCTCCAAGCCAATTTTACAAAATTTCAATTAAAAAACGTGGAAGAACAAAACGTTTTAGAAAAAATTTTGCAGGAATATGCGCCATCAGATATAAAGATAAGAATATAAAAAGAGAGTTATTGTACTTAGGACGTTCTTTAGAAAAAATCATTACAAGTTCTGCGCCCGTGGTTCAACGGATAGAACGCAAAATTGCGGATTTTGAGGTTGCAGGTTCGAGTCCTGCCGGGCGCACAGTTGATCCTAAACTATATCGAACAAAATTCATTAAAACATGAATCTATCAACCCTAATTGAGAAAACTCCCAGGGTTGGTTCTCAATACCAAAAAAAATTAAACAGATTAGGCATTAAAACTGTTTCTGATTTATTATTCCACTTCCCTCATCGTTATGAAGATTTTTCTAATTTAACTCCAATCGCTGAAGTAAAAGCCGAAGAAAAAGTTTGTGTTCAGGGAAAAATGTTGGATATTAAAAATATAAGGACTAGAAAAAGGGGATTTGTTCTAACAAAAGCTACAATTGAAGATAAGTCTGGAACAATAAAAATCATCTGGTTTAACCGGCCATATTTAACTGACACATTAAAGCCGGGTGCTTCAGTTTGCTTGGCAGGAAAAGCAGGTTTAAATAAAAAGTATTTTCCTGGAATTTATCTATCAAGTCCAGCTTATGAAAAAATATCTGAGCAAGAGAAGAAAGCATTGATACATACTGGAGGATTAATTCCAGTTTATCCGGAGACAGAAGGTCTTTCTTCCAGATGGTTAAGATATATTTTAAGACCGCTTTTAGCTAAATTTAAAAACACGATCAAAGACCCTTTGCCAGAAACAATTAAAAAAGAAAATGGCTTACTGCCCTTAAACAAAGCTCTCTGGCAAATCCATTTTCCAGATTCAATAAAACTGGCCAATCAAGCTAGAAAAAGATTTTCTTTTCAAGAAATCTTTTTTATCCAGCTTAATGTTTTAATGGAAAAATTAAGATTAAAACGAGAAAAAGCAATAGATATTCCCATAGATTTAAAAACCACAAAAAGATTTGTTAAATCATTGCCTTTCAAGCTCACTGATGCTCAAAGGATATCAAGCTGGCAAATTTTAAAAGATTTAGAAAAGCCACGACCAATGAACAGATTATTAGAAGGAGATGTTGGCTCTGGAAAAACTATTATAGCTGTGATTGCTGCTTTAAACACAGCTAAAGCAGGATTTCAAACAGCCTACATGGCTCCAACTGAAATTTTAGCAGAACAACATTTTAAAAACATCTCAGAGCTTTTAAAGAAGTTCAATTTAAAAGTAGGTCTTTTAACAGGAAAAACCCATAAATTAAAAGGTAAGAAAATAACGAAAAAGCAGTTCTTAGAAAAGATAAAAAAGGGAGAAATAGATATTCTCATTGGAACTCATGCTTTAATCCAAAAACAAGTAAAATTCAAAAAGCTAGCTTTAGTTATCTTAGACGAACAGCATCGTTTTGGAGTTGAACAGCGCGCCAAGCTTTGCCAGCAAAAAGGAATTATCCCCCATCTTTTATCAATGACCGCCACTCCAATTCCCAGAACTTTAGCTTTAACAATATATGGAGATCTGGATTTATCAATGCTTGATGAATTGCCAAAAGGAAGAAAAAAAATAATCACAAAATTAGTTCCTCCTAAAGGAAGAAAAAAGGTGCATATTTTTATTAAAAAGGAAATTAAAAAAGGCAAACAAGCTTTTGTTATTTGTCCACGAATAGAGTTCCAAGAAACAATCAATTCCTGGTCAGAAGTTAAGGCTGTGAAAGAAGAATATGAAAAACTGTCAGAAGAGATTTTCCCTGATTTAAAAGTAAAAATGCTTCATGGGAAAATGAAAACAAAAGAAAAAGAAAAAATAATGAAAGATTTTAAAAACGGGAAAACAAATATTTTGGTTTCAACTTCAGTAGTAGAAGTAGGAATTGATATACAAAATGCAACAATAATGATGATTGAAGGTGCTGAAAAATTTGGCTTGGCCCAACTCCACCAATTCAGAGGAAGAATAGGGAGAGGAAAATATCAATCATATTGTTTTTTATTCACCAGTTCCTCAGAAATAAGAACAACTAGGCGCTTGCAAGCACTGCTTAAATCAGAAGATGGTTTTGAGCTGGCGGAAAAAGATTTAGCAATCAGAGGACCAGGTGAAGTTTCCGGAGCAAGGCAATGGGGAATCCCTGATTTAGTAATGGCATCTTTAAAAGATGTTAAATTAATTGAAAAAACTCGCTTCTGGGCAAAACAAATCTTAAAACAAGATCCGAATTTAAAAAAATATCCGCTATTAGCAGATAGGATGCGTGAATTTAGCAAACGAATTCATCTTGAATAAAAATTCTTTAACGGGAAATAGGCCAATCTTCTACCATTAAACACTTTTTTTTGTTTTGGATTGGCAAGTTCTGATAAATCTCTTCTGTGATAAATGGAACAAATGGATGTAAAAGTTTCAAAGAAGTTAAGAATGTGTAAAGCAAAACTTTTTTTGTTTTTTGTTTTTCAATTTCAGACTTAGCTTCTGAAATTCGTGTTTTTGATTTTTCAATACACTCATCACAAAACTCATGCCAGAAAAAATCATAAAGAACCTGGGCTGCTTTTCCAAATTGAAAAGTTTCTAAATATTCATCAACTGACTTTGTTGTTTTATTTAAAACACGCAAAATTCTTTTTTCACTTCTCGCAAGCTTTAACTTAGCAACTTCGGCCTTGCTTGGAATTTTAAGTTTTGATTTTTTATCATCAACCTGCATCATTACAAATCTTGTCGCATTCCAAATCTTATTACAGAATTTCTTACCCATGATAATTGTATCTTCATTGAATCTAATATCTTGCCCCCCTGTTAAAAGCCATGCCAAGCCAAATCTAGTAGCATCAGCACCATATTTATCAATTAATTCTAAAGGATCAACACCAGTGCCTAGTGATTTTGACATTCTTCTCCCGTCTTTTGCTAAAATAGTTGGATGGATATATATAGAAGAAAATGGCTTTTTTTTCATAAATTCCATTCCAGAAAAGATCATTCTTGTCACCCACAAATTAATGATATCTCTAGCAGTTGATAATACATGGGTGGGATAAAAAAACTTCAAATCTTTTGTTTTTTTAGGCCAGCCAAGCGTTGCAAAAGGCCAAAGAGCCGAAGAAAACCATGTATCTAAAACATCGCTTGATCCTTTAATGGGAACTTTATGGCCCCACCAGATCTGTCTTGAAATACACCAGTCCCTAATATTTGAAAGCCAGTCAAAATATGTTTTCTCAAATCTTTTAGGATGAAATTGAATTCTTCTGCTTCTCACTTCTTTCTCAGCTATTTTTGCTAATTTATCCATTTTCAAAAACCATTGTTTGGAAGGTAGAATTTCAACGGTGCTATTGCAACGATAACACTTAGGAACTTGATGATCATAATCCTTAATCTTTTTGATTAATCCTAATTGATTCAAATCATGAACAATCTTTTCTCTGGCCTTGGAAACTGAAAGGCCGCGATAATCCAAAGGCGCTTTTTCAGTCATTTTTCCTTGTTCATCAATTACCTTTATCATATTTAACTTATGGTCAAGAGATATTAGATAGTCTTTCTGGTCATGGGCTGGAGTAACTTTCACAGCTCCTGTTCCAAATTCAATATCAACCATCCTGTCAGTTATAATGGGAATTTCTCTGCGAACTAAAGGTAAAACTACAAATTTACCAATCAGTTCTTTATATCTTTTGTCTTTTGGATTTACTGCTACTGCAGTATCTCCTAACATTGTTTCAGGTCTTGTAGTTGCTACAACAATAAACTTCTCCCCTCCTTTAATCGGATACTTAATATACCAAAGCCTTGAATTCTGTTCTTTGTATTCCAACTCAAGGTCTGACAAGCTTGTTTGACATTTAAAGCACCAATTAATTGGTCTTTCTTTTTGATAAATCCATCCTTTTTTATAATAGTGAAGAAAGGTTTTTTTAACTGCATCTGAATAACCTTTATCCATAGTGAATCTTGTTCTAGACCAATCCAAAGAAGAACCCAGTTTTTTAAATTGGTCTAAAATAATGTTTCCGTATTTTTTCTCCCACTGCCAAACTTTCTTAATAAATTCTTCTCTACCCAAGCCCTCTCTTGTTTCTCCTTTTTTTAACAATTCCTTTTTAACCCTAGCTTCAGTAGCTATTCCTGCATGGTCTATGCCAGGAAGCCATAATGTCTTGTAGCCCTGAAGTCTTTTCCATCTGATTAAAATATCTTGAATAGTTGCATTCAAAGCATGACCCATATGAAGACTGCCGGTTATATTTGGCGGAGGAATAGTAATACAATATGGTTTTTTCCTTTTTCCAGGAAGTTTGTCGGGATTAAAAAAACCAGTCTTTAACCAAAACTCATATATTTTATTTTCAACTTGTTCGGGAGCGTATGCTTTTGAAAATTCTTTACTCATAATCTCAAATTAGCATTAACAGTGGCTTTTTTCCAGCGCTTATCTTTGTTTTTTAACAAATAATAAGCTGTCAAAGCTATCATTAAAGCATTGTCAGTAGAATGCTTAATAGCTGGTAAATAACAATTAACATTTAGCAATTCTTTTTTAATATTTTTTTTGAATTGTTTTCTCAGCTCTTTGTTTGCTGATACTCCGCCACCCAAAACAATACTCTTCACATTGTATTCTTTGGCAGCTTTTAAAGTTTTGTAAATTAAAACATCAATGATAGCCTGCTGGAGCTCATGAGCCATGCTTTTAATGTACTCCTGTGATTTCTGAACTTTTGGTTTTTGACTTTTAAAATGATACAAAGCAGCGGTTTTTAATCCTGAAAAACTAAAATCATAGTTTTTTTGATTCATCATCGGACGAGGCAAACTAATTTCAAGCTTTGAAGTTTTACGTCTAAACTCTTTAGCTTTTTTTTCAATAGCTGGTCCGCCAGGATAATCCAAGCCCAACATTCTTGCTACCTTATCAAAACATTCACCAGCAGCATCATCACGAGTCTCGCCCAATATCTTATAATCCCCAAAAGCTTTTACTAATATGATTTGGGTATGCCCGCCAGAAACTATTAAAGAAATTGCTGGAAAAATCTTTTTAAAATCAAGTTTTGGCTTTAAAAAATTAGCATAAATATGGGCCTCAATATGATTTATAGGAATCATTGACGCTTTCAATTTTTTAACCAATTTCTTGGCAAAATTAACTCCGGTCCAAAGGCACGGCTCAAGACCAGGGCCAACAGTAACAGCAATAACATTAATCTTTGGATTTTTTGCCTGTCTCATTGCTTTTTCAAAAACTAAAGGCAAATTCCTTTCGTGTTCTCTTTTTGCTAAAAGAGGATAAACTCCACCGTATTTTTTATGAATCTCGACTTGCGAAGAAATAATATTTGATAAAACTTTAATTTTTGGCTTTTTTTTATTATCAACCTCAATCAAAGCAATGCCAGTATCATCACAAGAAGTTTCAATGGCAAGAATAATCATAAGTTTATGGGTTTTGTTATTATCTTAATTGCTATTTTTATTCTTGCCAAGAGCTTCAAAAAGGTTGATTTTTAAAAATTTTAATATAGAATAAATGATGATTAAGGCCCCATCGTCTAACGGTTAGGACGGTAGATTTTCAATCTACTAATACGGGTTCGATTCCCGTTGGGGCCACATGAAAAACTATCTCTCTCTTTCAAGGGCTGAAGATTTAAAGGATCCAAAAGACAGAGCTCTATATCGTTCCCTAGAAATTCTTCCCGGGTTTCTATCTTGGCTCACCTTGGGTGGCGCTTTTCTTTTATCATGGCTCTCTCCAATAACAGTAGCTGTTTTTATAATCTTATTTGATTTTTATTGGCTCTTAAAAATCAGTTATTTATCTTTTCATCAAATATCAAGCTTTAAGAGAATGCAAAAGAATCTTAAAACTGACTGGCTCCAGAAAATTTCTAAAATCAAAGGGTGGGAACAAATCTATCACTTAGTAATTCTTCCATTTTACAATGAAGAAAGAGAAATAGTTGAAGGTTCATGCCAGGCCTTGCTTAATTGCAAATATCCAAAAGACAAAATGATAATTGTCTTGGCTTCAGAAGAAAGAGCTGGAAAAGAAACACAAGAAATGGTCAGGGAAATAGAACAAAAATTCTCATCAAATTTTTTTAAATTTTTAGTTACCACTCATCCAAAAGATTTACCCAATGAGATGGCTGGAAAAGGTTCAAATACAGCCTGGGCAATAAAACAAGTCAAAGAAAAAATTATTGAACCTCTAAAGATTAAAGAAGATAATATTATTGTCTCTACGTTTGATATTGACACAAAGCCCTATCCGCAATATTTTAGTTGTCTAACATATAATTATTTAACAGTTGAAAACGCAAAGTATTGTTCTTATCAGCCAATACCAATTTACAATAATAATATTTGGACAGCACCAGCTTTTTCAAGGGTGATTGCGACATCAGGCACTTTTTGGCAGATGATGCAGCAAGAAAGACCAGAAATATTAGTCACTTATTCTTCCCACTCAACGCCTCTTGCTGTTTTAAATGAAGTAGGTTATCCCAAAACCGTTGTTTCTGATGATTCAAGAATTTTCTGGAAAGCTTATCTTTTTTACGACGGAAATTATAAAGTTGTTCCGCTTCATTACCCAATATCAATGGATGCGGTGCTCGCTGAAAATCTACCCAAAACAATAATCAATCAATACAAACAACAAAGACGATGGGCCTGGGGTTGTAATGACATTCCATTTTTGTTTTTCGGATTTTTCAAAAACAAAAAAATTTCTCTTTCAAGAAAGATGTCATATTCATTCAATGTTTTAGACGGATTCTGGTCTTGGTCAACTGCCTCTTTTCTAATCTTTTTTTTGGGCTGGCTACCTTTAATATTAGGGGGAGATAAATTTAATATTTCGCTTCTTTCATATAACCTGCCAAGATTCACAACTGATTTAATGAGAATATCCATGATTGGAATGATTATTTCTTCAATAATCAGTCTTTTAATTCTTCCTCCAAAACCAAAAAAACTTAGTAAGTTTAAAAATCTTTCAATAATTCTTCAGTGGCTATTTTTGCCTATAACCTTAATTATTTTTGGAGGCATTCCATCTTTAGATGCACAAAGCAGATTAATGTTTAAAAAATATTTAGGCTTTTGGGTAACTGAAAAAGTCAGAAAAGATACTTAAAAATTGGTTATTTATTTTTTTTATTATATAATTGTTCATGTATATGAATAATTTTTTAAATTACCCTTTATATATTTTTTTCGGAATACTGCCGAGTATTTTGTGGCTTTTATTTTATTTAAGAAAGGATACAAAACCAGAGCCCAAAAAAATGATTTTAAAAATCTTCTTATTTGGAGCCCTGGCCACGCTACCTGCAATTTTGTTTGAAACAATGTTTTTTGAAGCAGTAAAAAAAATAGGGTTTCCGAGCTTAATTGCTTTTTGCTTGAACATATTTCTGGGAGTAGCTTTGATAGAAGAATTTTTAAAGTTTTTTGTAATCAAAGAAAAGGTTTTAAATAATCCTGAATTTGATGAACCGATTGATTCAATGATTTACATGATAATTGCAGCTTTAGGATTTGCAGCAGCTGAAAACCTATTAATTTTATTTCCACTCCAGAATCCTTTCTGGGGAGAAATAATAGAAATTTCTTTTTTACGATTTCTAGGAGCTACTTTTCTTCATGCGTTATCCGCAGCAATAGTTGGATACTTTATCGGACTTTCCTTTTTTAAAAAAGAAAAAAGAAACAAATTAATTTTTGTTGGCTTAATTTTAGCCATGCTATTGCACGGTTTTTATAATTTCTCTATAATTAAAATTGAAAAAGGTTTAAATCTTTTAATATCTTTTACTCTTTTAATAATTGCAGCTGTTTTTGTCTCTGCGGGCTTTAAAAAATTAAAAAGATTAGCTGGAGCTAAAACAGGCTCAATAACATAAATATGACAAGTTCATTTTTGGAAAAACTTAAAAAAGGAATGGGAGTTGATGAATTAGAAGAAACCAAAAAAACTCCTAAAAAAACAAAGGATGTTTTGTCTGTTAAAGATAAAGAAAAAGAAGAGACAGTGAAGAAAGAGGTTGTTAAAAAAACCACCAAAGCAAAGACGAAAAAAGCTTCTGTTCAACCAAAAGAAAAAAAGAAAGAAAAAGTAAAGACAGAAGAAATAGAAAAAGAAGCGCCCGAACCTGCTACGGTTTTAGTAAAAGAAGAAACCTGGCCCCAGCCAGAAGGCCAATTAGCTATTGATGTCTATCAAACTGATTCAGAATTGGTTATTCAATCAGCTATTGCTGGAGTAAAACCAGATAATATAGATATTACAATTGAAGATGACATGATAATCATAAAAGGTAAAAGAAAAAAATTAACTGACGAAGAAGGTGATTATTTTTATCAAGAATGTTATTGGGGGTCGTTTTCTCGCCAAATAATCTCTCCTGTTGAAATTGATCCAGGAAGAGTCGATGCCAGTTTTAAAGAAGGAATTTTAACAATAAGGATTCCAAAGATTGTAAGAAATAAGAAGGCAAAGATAGTGATAAAAGGATAAAAAAACAGTATTGAATTTCGTCTAAAACCGCTTTTAAAAGCGGTTTTAAATTGTGCCGCGGGAGAGACTCGAACTCTCACAGATTGCTCCACTGGGTCCTAAACCCAGCGCGTATACCAATTTCGCCACCGCGGCAATCAAGCTAATTTTATCTTTTTTAACACACAAAATCAATCCTATTTTAGGATTGATTTTGTCCTTTAAATTGCTCTAAAAATGATTTACCTTACTAACTATGTTCCGATTAATGCTTTTACAAGCGACGGAACTGCTCTTGATAAAAGAGCGATAGCTAAACCAATCATGGCGTACATTATCCTACTTCGTCCCTTGCTTACTTTTTCTGGATCACCTGCTGCTGTTAATATATCAAAAGCACCTAAGATGGTGAAAAGAGCCACTACAGCTATTAGCCCAAAAAATATCCAATCAACTACAGTATAAACTGCATCTAACATGCAACACATTCCCCATGCCCCTGTAGCATCTTCGTCTACCAGACCAACAGAACAGGCAGAATCAAAATCGGTTAAATCGTGTCTTAAAGTACAACTCTCTGCTGGTTGCGCTAGAACCGTTGCAGGAACTGCAATCACTGCTAGTAAGCTTATTAAAATGAAACTTAAAAATACTTTTTTCATTCTTTTATACTCAGATCTCTTTTTTTTAAAAAATCGACCTTTTTTATTTTTTTTAAAGCTTAACCTACTCCTAATAGGTTTGTTATTATTCCCATTATACCCTTAGAAAGTAAAATTATCAAAAAGCCAATAGCTGTCCAAATAATCATTGTTTTAGCCTTGTTAATCTGCTCTGCATTGCCTCCTGATGTAACAAATAAAAATCCAGCAATCACAACCATCAAAGGCGCCAAAACAATAGCAATATTAAAAATAAAATCAATAACATTATCAAGTATATCTTCAAACTCTGTGGCCTGTAGAGGGTTTTGAAGAATTATTCCGTTCCCAATGATACCACCATTCTCTTCCTCACCATTCTCTTCCTCACCATTCTCTTCCTCTCCATTAGGAGGACAACAACAATAGTAGTAACCTTCACCTGCGCACGTTTTTTCATCATCTATTTCCAACGCACCAGGACAAGGATCCTGATAACCAACACATTCACAGGGGGAAACGCAAGTATACGCCTTTGAAATACCTGGTATGAAGAGGATTAATGATGCGAAAGAAATTCCGATTAAAAGAAAAATTTTGTTTCTCATATATTTTATTTTACTAAAATTAATGCCCAGTGGTAAATACCTGCTTTAAATTCCTTTTCGAGACTAAAGCCGATTTTTTCTGCAATTTCTTTCACCTTGCTTACTGAAATCTTGTTCTCAGGCCCCAAAGCTGAATCATTCTGCCAGTCAACAATTAAAATCCGTCCCCTTTTTTTCAAAACTTTTTTCGCTTCTTCCAAAACCTTATTCACATCATCAACTTGGAATAAAAGGTTTGTTATTAAAACTAAATCGCAAGAATTATTAAGGAGTTTAGAGTTTTTTTCCACATCTGCCTGAATGAGTTCAATGTTCAAAACATTGAATGTTTTCATTTTACTTCGCAAAGCAGAAAGCGGTTCCTCTAAAAGATCAATTGCATAAACCTTTCCGTCTTCTAACATTTTTGCCAAAGGCAACACCCAGCCGCCAGAACCACAACCAAAATCAGCTGCAATAAAATCTTTTTTAATCTTAAGTTCTTTTAATATTTCTGTTGGGTTAAGAAATGCCATAATGCTTTTCTTAATTTATTTTACCTTATTCAAAACAACATTCAAGATAAAATTAAATGCAAGCTACAGAAACAACTTTATCATTTGCATTCAATTTCATAATTCTCACTCCCTGGGTTGCTCTTTTCTGTTTTGATATGGAGCCAATTTTAACCCTTATAACATGAGCCTGGCGAGAGATAACAATCAAATCCTCTTCTTCCTGATTCAAAACTTTAGACGCAATCAAATTTCCTGTTTTTGAAGTGATATTTAGTGTTTTGATTCCTGTTCCTCCTCTTTTCTGCAATCTGTACTCCTTAATATCTGTTCTTTTACCATACCCACTCTCACTCACAACTAATAAATAATGTTTTTCCTTTTTAGATTTTTCTTCTTTTGATTTTAATATAACACTCATCCCTATCAATTCATCTCCTTTTTTAATCCTAATTCCTGTTACTCCTGCAGCTGGACGACCCATTGATCTGATTTGTTTTTCTTTAAATTTAATTGACATTCCTTTTTTAGTCACAAGCATGACTTCATCATCACCATTTGTTTTGCAGACTTTTTGAAGGGAATCTCCTTTTTTGAGCGATATGGCAATCAAACCTGAACGTCTGACGTTTTTAAATTCTTTAAGAGCAGTCTTTTTAACTATTCCTTTTTTAGTTGCCATGACCAAGTACTTTGCTTCAGCTGTTTTCTCTTGCTTGCTCAAAGGAATAACGGATAAAACTTTTTCATCGGACGAAAGTTCTAAGAAATTTAAAAGACCCCTGCCTTTTGCAACTCTTGATCCTTTTGGAATTTCGTAAACCAAAGTTTTAAACACTTTTCCTGAATCAGTAAAGAATAATAATTCGTCGTGGGTATTTGCAATTAAAAAGTGTTCAACAATATCATCTCCAACTGTTTTCATGCCAATTATTCCCTTTCCTCCTCTTTTTTGAATTTTGTATGCTTTAAGGTCAATTCTTTTAACGTATCCTCCTTGAGTTAAAGTAATAATTGCATCTTCTTTGGGAATTAAATCTTCTTCAGATATTTCATCTATTTTTGAAACAACAAGCTTTGTCCTTCTTTCGTCTCCAAAAGCTTCTTTAATTTGACGCAGCTCTTTTTTCATTACAGTTTTTACTTTTTGAGGACTTTTTAGAATAGAGGTTAATTCTTTTATTCTTTCAAGCAATTCCTTAAGCTCATCTTCTATTCTTTTCCTTTCCAACTTAGCTAAAGCTGCTAATTTGGTATCTAAGATTGCATTTGCCTGAATCTCTGTTAACTTAAAGCGCTTCATTAAATTAATTCTTGCGTCTTCCCTGTCTTTTGATTTTTTAATTGTTTCTATAACAGCATCAATCTTTGAAAGACATTTTTTGAGGCCTTCTAAAATATGGGCTCTTTCTTTGGCCTTTTTTAAATTATATTTTGTTCTTCTTGTCACCACTTCTTTTTTGTGGGCAATGAAATAGTTTAAAATTTCAAGAAGGTTTAAAACTCTTGGTTGGATGCCATTAACCAAAGCCAATGTATTTAAATGAAATGTGCGCTGTAAATCAGTGAATTTATAAAGCTGATTTAAGATTCTTTGAGGAATGATATCTTTTTGAAGTTCTATAACAATTCTCATTCCTTCCTTGTCTGATTCATCTCTGATATCCCTTATCCCCTCAATTCTCTTATCTGTGACAAGCTTTGCAAACTGTTCAAGCAAAGATGATTTCTGAACCTGATAAGGAATTTCAGTAATTAAAATTTTCTGTCTTTCCTTCTTGTCTTCAATTATTTCTGCTTTTCCTCTGGTTAAAATTGGTCCTTTTCCTTGAGAGTAAGCTTCAATAATTGCTTTTTTATTATAAATAAATCCACCTAATGGAAAATCAGGGCCTTTGATAAATTGAAAAATCTCTCCGATCTCAGCTTTTGGTTTGTCAATCAAATAGATTAAAGCATCACAAACCTCATTTAGATTATGAGGAGGAATATTTGTTGCCATACCAACAGCAATACCTAATGATCCGTTTAATAAAAGTTGGGGAAGAGGTGAAGGCAAGACAGTAGGCTCTTTTCTAGTTCCATCATAATTATCAATAAAATCAACTGTGTCTTTTGAAATATCACTTAACATTTCTTCACCATTTTTAGAAAGCCGCATTTCAGAGTACCTCATAGCGGCATATTCTGATGGGTCATCAATTGATCCCATATTTCCTTGACCTTGGATTAAAGGATATCTTAAAGAAAAATTTTGAGCCATTCTTACTGCAGCACCATAAACTGCCTGGTCTGAATGAGGATGATAACGACCCAAAGTTGAACCAACAACAGTTGCTGATTTCCTGAATCTTGCATTATGCCTCAATCCATCTTCAAACATTGCATAAAGAATCCTTCTTTGTACTGGCTTTAAGCCATCTCTTACGTCAGGCAAAGCACGAGAAATAATCACGGACATTGCATAATCAATGTATGATTCTTTCATTTCCTCAACAATCTCTCTTGGATGAACAGTTCCAATGTTTGTTTTTTTATCTTCTTTATCTTTTTCCATTTTTTATTTGGGATAATGATTTAAATTATTCAATGCTTCATTTAAATCTTTAGGAAGTTTGGATTTAAATTCTTTTTCTTTCTCATCTAACATTTTAACTTTTAAATATGTTGCGTGCAAAAATTGTCTTTTTAATCCTTGAGGCACAGCCTGGTTTTTAAAGCTATAAATTTTATCTCCAACAATGGGATGATTTAAATACTGAAAATGAACCCTGAGCTGATGCTTTCTGCCTGTTTTAGGTATGGCCTCAACTAAACTGTATTTATTTTCTTTTTTATCAGAATATTTTTCCAAAACTATATATTCCGTAAATGCCTTTCTTTTTCCTCTTGAATCTGGTTCAAGAGGAAAATATACTTTTTGTTTTTTTCTGTCTTTTTGTCCCCGTCCAATTAATGTATCTATTTCCCCTTTTTCGTTTTTAATTTCACCGCTAACTAAAGCAATGTACTTTTTAACAACTTTTCTTTCTTTGAATTGTTTTTGTAAAAAAAACAAAGTTTCATTATTTTTGGCCACCAACAAAAGTCCAGAAGTATCTTTGTCTAATCTGTGAACCACTCCATATCTTGGAGCTTCTCCAGTATTTTTTAAATAAGGAAATTCTTTAACGAGCAAATCAATTAATGTTTTTCTGTCTAGGTTATTTTCTGGAAAACCCACTATTCCTGCAGGTTTATCTACAACCAGTAAATTCTCATCTTCAAAAACAATATTGATTTCCATGTGAGCGATGTAGGACTCGAACCTACGACCTTTTGCATGTCGAGCAAACGCTCTAACCAACTGAGCTAATCGCCCTATGTGGGCATGGGTGGACTCGAACCACCGACCTTTCGCTTATAAGACGAATGCTCTCACCGACTGAGCTACATGCCCTTTATACGCGCTTTGCACTTACTTTCACCTGTTTCCCTTTTTTTGATCTTAAAGTTCTTTTTTTCTTAGAATTTTTCTTTCCAATCAATCTTTCAAACTCCTCTTTTTCAATAATTTCTTTTTTAATCAATGTTTTTGCGATTTTATCAAGCAATCTTTTTCTTTTAATCAAAATCTTCTTGGCTCTATTTTCAGCTTCTTTTATAAACTTACTAACTTCTTTGTCAATTAAAGCAGCTACTTTTTCCGAATAATTTCTTTGTTCAGAAATTTCTCTGCCCAAAAATATTAATTCTTCTTTTCCGCCAAAAGAAATTGGACCCAAATCAGACATTCCATAGTTTTTAACAAGTTTTCTGGCCAGAGAAGAAGCTTTTTTCAAGTCATTAGAAGCTCCGGTTGTAATTTCTTTGAATTTTAATTTTTCTGCAGAATATCCTCCGAGTAATGTTGATAATTCTGACAAGAACTCTGTTCTTGTTTTCATTCTCCTATCTTCTTTGGGCATCATTAGAGTATATCCAGCTGCAAAACCTCTGGCAATAATTGAGATTTTTCTTATTGGCTGAGTGTCTGGTGAAAAAGCAGAAACTAAAGCATGGCCTGCTTCGTGGTAAGCTGCAATTTCTTTTTCTTTCTTATTTAGAATATGGCTTTTTCTTTCTGGCCCTAATAATACTTTTTCTACTGATTCAAAAATTTCCTGCTGAAAAATCTTGGTTTTATTTCTTCTCGCAGCTAAAATCGCAGCTTCATTCATGACATTTGCCAGATCTGCGCCAGAAAATCCAGGGGTTCTTTCAGCAATTTCTCTTAAATGAACATCTTTAGAAAACGGCTTACTTATGGAATGAATCTTTAAAATCTCTTCCCTATCATTTATATCAGGCAAGTCCAGCACTATCACTCTATCAAATCTGCCAGGACGAAGTAGTGCCGAATCCAATATATCAGGGCGATTAGTCGCACTGATCACTATGACATTAGCATTTCTTTCAAAACCATCCATTTCTACCAATAATTGATTTAGGGTCTGCTCTCTTTCATCATGACCCCCACCAATTCCAGCCCCTCTCATTCTTCCCACAGCATCTAATTCATCAACAAAAATTATGCAAGGTGCATGTTTTTTTGCTCTGGCAAATAAATCTCTGATTCTTGCAGCCCCAGTGCCGACAAAAAGTTCTACAAAACTTGAGCCAGATGTGTGAAAGAATGGAACATCAGCTTCTCCTGAAATTGCACGCGCAAGCAATGTTTTTCCAACTCCGCTTGGACCAACCAAGAGAACTCCTCTTGGAATTCTAGCTCCCATTCGCAAAAACTTTCTCGGATGCTTTAAAAAATCCACCACTTCTTTTAATTCTTCTTTTGCTCCCTTTAAACCAGCTACATCCTTAAAAGCTGTTTTCTCTTTTGCTTGCCCGTCAGCGCCAAGGAGTCGAGCTTTGGATTTGGTAAAATCAAAAGCCTGCATTGCTCCTGTTTTGCTTTGCTTGAAAATTGACCAAAAGAAGAAAACTAAAATCAAAACAGGGATTACTGAGAAGAGAATTGGACCCAGCCAAATCCAGGCGCCACCAGCATCTTTTATTTCAAGTTCAACATTCATTAGCTTGTCTTGCTCTACGCCATAATTAATCAATGACTGAGATATAGCAGTTTCATTTTCTTTTCTTGATTTTGCGAGCGAATCATCTTGATAAACAATATCAAGATCATTACCAGCAACAATGATTTTTTTAATTTCTCCCTGATTGATATCTTCAGCCAATTGACTAAATGAAAGTTCTTTGATCTGCTCAAAAGGCTGATAAAACAAACTAAAAACCGCTGATATAAGCAAAAAAATAAACAAAATTGTTATGAAATTTTTTGTTAAATTTTTCATTTTAACTGATGAGTTTTATTCGCTTGTTAGCTTTAAGCTCATCCTGTGTTCTTTCTCGTCAATTGAGAGAATTTTAAACTTATAGTCTTTATCCACCTCTAAAACATTATCCATTTTTGCATCTCCAAACTCAGAAATATGACAGAGACCTTGAATTTCTTTGTCTAGTTTTACAAAAGCACCAAAAGGATTAAGCTTTGTGATTTTTCCTGTAACAATATTTCCTTTTTTATACTTATCACTGATTCCTTCCCAAGGATCTTTTTTTAACGCCTTTAAGGAAAGCCAGACTCTATTATTTGAAATTTCAATAATTTTTGCCTTAACCTTGTCTCCTATTTTAACAACTTCTGCGGGATCATTGATGATTTTCCAGTCAAGTTCAGAAATATGAATCAAGCCCTCAAGCTGCTCAGCCCTGTCTTTTACTTGTAAAGGAAATTTGAGGAAAGCTCCGAAATCAGTAACACCAGTAATTTCACCTTTTATCTCATCTCCTTTACTATATTTTTCTAACTTCTTTTTTGTTTCTTCCAAATCCTTTGCTTTTTCTGACAAAATAATCTGTTCCTTTTTTTCAAATAAATCAAGTACTTTAACTTTAAATTCTTGACCAACAAACTTTTGAAGTTCTTGTAAGATTTTTGTTTTCTCTCCTCCTTCCACCTTTGGATAATGCTCGTTTGATAGTTGAGAGACAGGTAGAAAAGAAGAAATGCCTGAAACTTCAGTTATCAACCCTCCTTTATTTGCCCCAAGGATTTTAACACTAATCAGCTCTCCCTCTTCTTTCTTTCTCTTAAGTTCCTCAAAAGTCCTTTCTCTTGAAGCCTCTCTCATGGATAACTCAATAAAACCATTATCTGTTTCTAAATCAATTACTTTTGCAAAAACCTTGTCTCCAGTCTTAAGTTTCTTCAATTCATATTTAACATCATAAAATTCTTTACCATAAACAATCCCAGTTCCCACTGGACCCAAATCAATAAAAAGAGATGACCTTTCTCTTCCAATAACTATCCCCTCAACCAATTCGCCAACCTTGATTGGTCTTAATAGTTCAGTTTTTTCTAATAATTCTTTCATATATATAAATTTAGTTTACACGTTTCATTGATTTTTTCAAGAGTTATGATATAGATATAAATAAGAGAAAATTAACTAATTTCACTGAAATTATCTTATGAACATAGTTTGGCATGGCCACGCTTTCTTTCACATAACAACCAATCCACAGAAAAACAGCCCAATAAGAATAGCAATTGATCCTTACGATAAAAGCATAGGGCTAAGAGTTCCTAAAACTGAAGCTGAAATTCTATTAATAACACATCAGCATTACGATCATAACAACATTAAGGCTGTTTCCGGCAATCCTTTCTTAATCGAAGGCCCTGGTGAATATGATGTTAAAAACGTTTTTATTGAAGGAATTCCCAGTTTTCATGATGAAAGCAAGGGCAAGGAACGAGGAAAAAATATAATCTATGTTATTGAAAGTGAAGGGATAAGACTCTGCCATCTGGGGGACATTGGCCAGAAAGAATTAACTGAAGAACAGTTGCGGAAAATTGGTGAAATTGATATTCTAATGATTCCAGTTGGCGGAACTTACACAATTTCAGCTCAAGAAGCAACTAAAATAATGTCTCAGATAGAACCCAGAATTACAATTCCCATGCACTATAGCCTGCCAGGTCTGAAAATAAAATTAGATCCAATAACAAAATTTTTAAAAGCATTTGGATTAAAATCCGTGCAACCCATTAAAAAACTGTCGATCAAGAAAAAAGACATAATATCTGATGAAGTAAAAATAATTATTTTGGAAAAATGAAACAAATAAAAGAATTAATAAAACCATTTTTAAGCAAGAAACATCCTGACGTTCAACCTGGTGATACAGTTAAGGTTTATCAGAAATTTAAAGAAGCTCCGAAAAAGGGGCAGGAAGCCAAAGAAAAAACCCAGATTTTTGAAGGGATAGTTATTGCTAAAAAACACAGGAACGAAGTCGGAGCAACCATTACAGTTAGAAAAGTAATTGGCGGCGTTGGAGTGGAAAAGATTTTTCCTCTTCACTTACCAACAATTGAAAAAATAGAAATTATAAAAAGAAGCAGGGTCAGAAGAGCGAAGCTTTATTATTTAAGAACAGCCAAAGGAAAAAGAGCTAGATTGAAAAGGAAAGAATTTGTCCAAGCAATAGCAGAAGAAGAACCAAAACAAGAAATAACAGAAGAACCGGTAAAAGGAATTGAGGAAAAAGTAGAAGAAAAAGAAATAAAAAAAACAGAAGAAGCAAAAGAAACAACAACAGAAAAACCAGAAGCAACTGAAGATATTAAAAAAGAAGTTCCTCAAGAAAAACAAAAAGAAACTGAGGTAGAATCAGAAGAAAAATAACTACTAAAACTCATGCCCAGGTGGTGGAATTGGTAGACACGCTACCTTGAGGTGGTAGTGGGGGCAACCCCTTGTGGGTTCGAGTCCCACTCTGGGCACAAAAAAAAAGATCGGGCACTTGGCACAGTTGGCTAGCGCGTCGCGTTTACATCGCGAAGGTCGGGGGTTCGAGTCCCTCAGTGCCCACAAAAAAAAGAGCCCTATAGGGCTCTTTTAAAAATGCTAATGAATTTAAATTCTGCCCAGCTTTTCTAGTACTCTTTTATATACTTTTTTATTAATAGGAGTTGCAACTCCTATTTTTTCTCCAATCTTCACAACTCCTCCATTATAGTAATCAATCTCATCTAAATCCTTTGGCTTTCCCTTTCTTCCTCTGCTGATAATATTGGCCAAGATATTTCTAAAAAACATTAAAAAACTTATTGGTAAAACATTAAACAAAATAGATAAAAATTTTACTGGGTATTGAGGAAAATTAAGAAACTTCCCATGAGATTTTTTTACAACTTTTATGTACTCTCTTAGTACCTGTGCTTCCTCCCTGAATATTTCTTTATCCTTAAAACCTGCTTTAATTGAAAATCCACGCGAAGCTGAAGCCATGCCAATTAAATTTAAAAAGAGTTTTGAAAATTCTAAGTTTTTTGAATCTCTTTGAAAAAATTCTGTAGTTTCAAAACCAGCTTTTTCAAAAATCTCAATAAGCTCTTTAATATCTCCTTGGCCTTGAGCCTTAGAAATAGCAATTCTTATTGGTAAAGAATACTTAATATATGTTTTGTCGTTTTCCTGTGTTTTGTCTATTGGATTAAACAAAACACATCTGATTATTTTAATTTTTTTTGAATTCTCTCCAAAAATTTCCTTAAGCGCTTCCTTTGATTCTTCGATGGCTTCAATGCCGTTTTGAGAAATAAAAAGAGCAGGTATTTTTTTACCTTTAAATTTTTCAAAATAATATTTTATAACAGGAGAAACTGGATTCTTGGTTGTTAAAAAAATAATGTCAGGATTAATTTCTCCAAAATCAGTATCTTTGATAGCTTTAATATCAAATAATTCTGGCGATTTATCTTCTTTTTGAACAAAAAGCTTATTTTCTCTTATGATTTCTATTTCTTGTTCTCGTCCTACGCCTAAAATATCAGCAGAGCTTTTAAGTTCAAAAGCAAACATTGTTCCAGTTCTTCCACCTATTCCAATTATTGCTATTTTCTCCATAGGTTTTTGAATTATATCACATTGATTTTTAACAGAAAAGATGATATTTTAAATAAAATCAAGGAAAAACTTGTCGAAACTGGAGAGGTACCGAAGTGGTTATAACGGGGCGGTTTCGAAAACCGCTGTTCTTTAAAGGACACGTGGGTTCGAATCCCACCCTCTCCGCTTCTACCTTGCCTTTTATAGCTGATTGCTTAATTAACTAATAAAATAAACGTTCATGTTTGAACTATTCAAAAAAGAGGGAGAAATTGACCCGAAAAATTTACAAGAGATTTTTTATCAATTTAAAAATCTAAAAAAAGATTTTAAAAAAATCTCCGAAGAATTAGAGAATTTAAAAGAAGAAAACAAATTCTCTGTTCAAAAAGTGGGCATAATCAGATTTAATCCCTTCAAAGACTTGGGCGGCAACCAAAGCTTTTCTATTGCACTTTTAGACGGTAATAATGACGGAGTAGTGATTACCAGTTTTTACAGCAGAGACGGGAATAGAGTCTTTGGAAAACCAATCAAAAAAGGACGCTCACAACATGTTTTGTCTGAAGAAGAAGAAAAAGCAATAGAACGAGCTAAAAAAACTGGAATTAAAAGAAAAGAAGTTTAAATGACAAAGAAAAAAAAGGAAAATTTAATAAACCGGCCTCCGGTTGTAGTGGTGTTAGGACATATTGATAGTGGAAAAACCAGCTTGCTTGATCAGATAAGGAAAACCAAGGTGGCTGAAAAAGAATCTGGTGGAATCACCCAGCATATTGGCGCTTATCAGATTGAAAAAAATGGAAAGAAAATAACTTTCATTGATACTCCTGGACATGAAGCATTTTCTCAGATGAGATCCCGAGGAGCAAAAACAGCTGATATTGCTATTTTGGTAATAGACAGTGCCAAGGGAGTACAAGTCCAAACAAAAGAAGCTATTGACCACATTAAAAAATCTCAAGTTCTACCAATCATTGCTTTGAACAAAATGGATAGACCAGAAGCTGATCCAGCAAAGGCAAAGGGTCAACTAGAAAAACAAGAAATTCTTGTTGAATCTTTGGGTGGGAAAATCCCCTCAATTAATGTTTCAGCTAAAACAGGACAGGGAGTTGAAGATCTTTTAGAACTTATACTTTTAATGGCTGAAATGGAAAATCTAAAAGCTGATATTTCAAAACCAGCTCAAGGCGTGGTCATAGAATCATATTTAGATAATAAAAGAGGACCCATAGCAACTTTGATTTTAAACGAAGGAGTATTAAAACCAGGCGATATTATTGCTACCTTTTCAACTTGTGGAAAAATTAAAATCTTAGAGGATTTTAAGGGAAAACAGGTTTCCCAGGCATTGCCCTCTGATCCAGTAGTTGTTTTGGGGTTGGAACAAGCGCCAAGAGTTGGAGAGGAATTTAAACTTTTTAATGATTTGGAACAAGCAAAAACTTATATTAAATCTCCTGAAAGGAAGACTGAAGCAATTTCAGAAATTAAGCCAGAACAAAAAGTGCTTAATTTAGTTTTAAAAAGCGATGTTCTGGGCTCCATTGAAGCGATTGAAGAGGTTTTAAAACAACTTCCTCAGGAAAAAATTGTTTTAAGAGTTTTAAAATCAGATGTAGGCCAGATTAATGAAAATGATGTTCAATTGGCAAAAAGTTCTAAAGCAATAGTGATTGGCTTTAGAATAAAACCAAATTCCACTGCTAAAAAACTGGCAGAAAAAGAAAAGGTTAGAATAATGAACTTTGAAATCATTTATGACTTGGTTGAAGAAATCAGAAAATACATGGAAAGAATATTAGAACCAGAAGTAGTGAGAACTGATTTAGGAAAACTTAAGGTGTTGGTGGGCTTTTGGAGTGAGAAAAAACGCCAGATTGTTGGCGGAAGAATGATTGAAGGAAAAATTAAAAAAGGAGCAACGATTGAAGTTACAAGAGATGAAGAAGTCATTGACCAGGGCAGAATGATTAATCTCCAGAAAAATAAAAAAGACATTGAAAAAGCTTCAAAGGGAGAAGAAGTGGGAATACTTTATGAAGGAGAAAAAAAGATTGAAAAAGGAGATGTGCTAATAATTTTTACGAAAGAAAGAAAAAAAGGAGAATTATAAAATGTCTAAACGCATAGATCGCGTCAACCAATTAATAAAACAAACACTTTCCAAATTTCTTTTAAAAGAACTAGATTTTAAAAGAAGTGTTTTAATCACAATCACTCGGGTAGAAACTGCTTCTAACTTAAACTATAGTAATGTTTTTGTCAGTGTCATGCCAGAACAAGAAATTGAGCTGGTAATGATTTTTCTGAATAAAAACATTTATCATTTACAGCAAAAAATGAATAAAAAACTGGTAATGAAGCGCGTGCCTAAAATAATATTTAGAGAAGAGACAAAAACAAGAGAAGCTGCCAGAGTTGAAAAATTATTAAATGAGTTGAAAAATAAAGAAAAAACAGATAATATTCAAGCTGAAGAATAAAATTATGGCCTGGTAGCCAAGCAGCTAAGGCGACGCTCTGCAAAAGCGTTATACGCGAGTGCAAATCTCGCCCAGGCCTCAATTTATTTTGCCCGGGTGATGAAACGGAAAACATGCTTGACTTAAAATCAAGTGAGAGAAATCTCTTGTGGGTTCGATTCCCACCCCGGGCACTTAAATACAGAAAAACCAAAAACCGCCTTTAAGGGCGGTTTTATGTAAGTAAAATGTTTTTCAGCGCCTATCCTTCCAGTATTTCAATTGTAGCTCTTTTTGCTCCGAAACTCAGTGCCTGCCAATAATCAGCAAGCCAAATATCAACGTGATAGTATCCTTTCTTTCTGTGCATCCTGTCTTCCACAACAAAAATCTTATCACCATAAATATCTGGAATTCTAATTTTTGTTCCAAAAGGCAATAGATTATTTGCTACAATTCCATCTCTAACATAGGAACCAGATGCAGTAATGAAAGGAGTGTCATCAGTCTGCGAGACTGTACTTGAGTAAGCAGTAATTATTACTGGCAATTCCCTCACAACCTTAGGAGGAGGATTAGCAGGATTAGATAGAGAACTTAAAGTGTTATTTTGTACAATAACAAAACTGGGTATTGTGTCTAAATTCAAAACATCTTTGCTTTGTCCTATCGCAGAATATAGCTGAAATAAAACCCCAAACACGACTAAAAGTATGCTTATTTTCAGTGTCTGGAACAGAATTTGTTTGTTGTAATTTTTCATATAAAGACCCTTAATATTTAAGGGGTTTTGATATGCTACATCTTTCAAAAACCTATGTCAAGACATGAAAAAAACCGCTTTAAAAAGCGATTTTTACAAGCTGTGGGTAAATGAAAATGAGCGAGAGACGGGGATCGAACCCGCGACCTTCTCGTTGGCAACGAGACGTTCTACCAACTGAACTACTCTCGCAAATCATCGTATCATGAGCGAATCAGCATTTCCGACTCTAATCGCTCATGGAAGTTCAATTATACCTTAACGATCTGTGCCGGAGGAGGGAATCGAACCCACGACCTCTTCTTTTTCAGAGAAGCGCTACTACCACTGAGCTACTCCGGCCTATTATGTGGACCGTGTCGGATTTGAACCGACGACCTTCTCAATGCCATTGAGACGCGCTACCAACTGCGCTAACGGCCCCATTCAATTATATGTGTCCCCGACAGGAGTCGAACCTGTATCAGTGACTTAGGAGGTCACGATTCTGTCCATTGAACTACGGGGACAAAATTCTTACATATTAAAGCGCGGAGACAAATAATATTCTATCAGCTTTTCCTCTTGTTGACAATATAAGTTAATGATAAAATAAGGAACATAATAAACTTAAATAAGCAAAACATGCAAAAATCACCCATTGTTGAAATTGCAAAAAAAATATCTCCTGCTGTTATAACTATTGTTGTTTCTAAAGATCTTCCTAAAGTTGAAGGTTTTTATCTTTTTCCCTTTGGCGGACGCGAATTCATGATTCCTCAGATTGGAAAACAGAAAAAAGAAAAAACAAAAATTGGCGGAGGTTCAGGCTTTATTGTTTCAAAAAAAGGCTATGTCCTAACGTGCAATCATGTAGTAAGAGACCCAACAGCAGAATATACAGTAATTGTAGAGCCAACAAAGAAATATTCAGCTAAAGTTTTAGCAAAAGACCCTTTAATTGATGTTGCTATTTTAAAGATAAAAGACCATTCTCTTCCTTATATAGACATGGGTGATTCATCTAATATTGATTTAGGGGAAACAGTCATAGCAGTAGGAAATCCTTTGGGTGAATTTGAAGATACAATATCAGCAGGTATTGTTTCTGGATTAAGCAGAAAAATCAAGGCTCATCAGGGCCCAGCACACAAGGTAACTAGTTTAAGGGGATTAATCCAAACAGATGCTGCGATTAATCCAGGAAACAGCGGAGGTCCTTTGGTAAATATGGAAGGAAAAGTAATTGGAATTAATACAGCAATGGTGATGGGAGCTCAAAACATCGGATTTGCTATTCCAATAAATTATGCCAAAAAAGATTTGGAAGAAGTAATGAAATTCGGAAAAATTAAAAAACCATTCTTGGGCGTAAGATACTTTATCTTAAGTGAACAAGTGGCTAAAACTAATAAGCTCCCAGTAAGCTATGGAGCTTTGATTGTCAGGGAAAATTTGGGTGAAAGCGCAATTGTTAAAAACTCTCCGGCTGATAAAGCAGGATTAAAGGAATATGATATTATTTTAGAATGCAATGGCAAGAGAATTGACGAAGAAACTCCTTTGGCTAATTTGCTCCAAGAACAAAACATTGGAGATGAAATAACGCTGAAAGTTTTAAGAGAAAGAAAAAAAATAGATATAAAATTAAAATTAAGTGAAAAAAAATAGTTTTTTAAAACCGCCTCGTAGGCGGTTTTTTTATTTCTTAGTAAACTTATCTCTTTGAAATATTTCGCGATAAGAACCAGAAAGAGCTGGGGTCTTGATGGTAGCAAAGATAAGTTTTTTATCTGTTGGATTTTCAATTGAATGAAAAGTATGGCCTGGTCTGAAACAAACAACTTCTCCTGAAGATAGTTCAACCTCTCTATCCCCTTCTTTTGCAATCATTGTACCCTCAATGACGTAATTTAATTCAACAGTTTCTTTGTGATAATGTTGGGGCTGGATATGATGAGGAGGTGTTTCAGTAATAGCTAATTCAAAACTGCCAAAAAGAAAATAGCGTCGTATCTCACCGCTTTTTTTATCAATCTCAGTAATAACTTTTTCTTTTTTTATAATTTCCATTCTTTTTATTCTTCTCTTTGTTGTTCCTTGATGAACCTCTCAAGAGAGCGGTCATAAGTTCTTTCAACTTCCTTTGAGAAAAAACAGGCCGGCAATTCCTTTCTGTCCCAATGATGCTTCAAACATTTACAACAGATTCCCCTCCTTTCGCAACCAGAATAAGTACAGGGACAACTTTTTAAATTTTCTCCTTTTTGACATTCCATATGTTTTTATTCCATCAATTTATCCTATCAAAAAACCAGTGTGTCTTTGTTATTTGAAGAATATTTTATTGTTCCCCTTTTTTATCTCCCTGACCACAACACCAACAACCATGCCCATGCCCATGTTTTTTCTTTTTAAGCATGAATTTCAAACCAACAATAATCCAAATAGATGGCCAAATAATATTCCAAAGACCCATGTCAATATAGCCTAAATTCCTAAGAAGTAGAGCTACACCAATAACTAAAATAATAAAACCTAACATTGTTCTTTAAAAAATATATTATTAATCAAAACGTGCGACCTTTTTAAATAGTCTTATTGACTATTCTTTCATTTTGCTTCTAATTCTTTGATTTTCTCTTTTTTTCAGATTATCACTTTTTTTACCAGGGAACAAATCAAAATAATAAAAATACCAACTTCTTTTGAAGTTGGTAAGGATTATATTAGGGTATGAAGTCAACTATGACCCTCTGAATTACTACAACAGTATCTGTGCCTAGGGTAACTCCTTGAACTATGAGCTCGAGATCCGAACTTATTACTTTGTGATGACCTGCTTTTACTCTCTTGATAGTGATGATTTGCCCATGGTAAACGGGTATTATCCCATTTATTTTGGCAAGAAGCTCACCATCGCCCTCTCGGATGATCTGGGTGATGTGTTTTTGTTTATCCAAAGAACTACCTCCTTATTTAATTCTAAATTATATATTAAAATTCATCATTGTCAATTCTAAAAACCGAGTCGGGAACTCGGGCTAAACACTAACTACTATATACTAAATACTAATAAGTGGGTCCCCAATTGGACGATGTTAGAACCTGTTTTAAATAAAAAAAACCCCATTTGTTTGGGGCTATGAGTTGCGTTTAGATAGAGTGGGTTTAGCAAGCCTGCTCTAAGAATTCTGCTACCTTAGTATGACCATCTCTTTTTATCAAACGAAGAGCTATATCGTCCAAAGCATGAACATTAGCTCCGTTCTCTACGAGGCACTTCACTACCTTGAGATGACCTTCACGTGCTGCCCAACGAAGAGTTGCATCGTCCAAAACATGAACGTCAGCTCCGTTCTCTATGAGAAACTTCACTACTTCGAGATGACCTTCGCATGCTGCCCAACGAAGAGCTTGATCGTCCCAAGCATGAACATTAGCTCCGTTCTCTATGAGGAACTTCACTATTTCGAGATGATCTTTGCGTGCTGCCCAACGAAGAGTTATACCTTCCCAAATATGAACATTAGCTCCGTTTTCTATGAGGAACTTCACTGCTTTGGAATGACCTTCACGTGCTGCCCAACGAAGAGCTGCATCGTTTGAAGTATGAACATCAGCTCCGTTCTTTATGAATGCCACAGTAAGCTTTGGCTCTTGTGTTAAAAGCCAAGCTTGCCAATCCTCTCTTTCGATTTCATGGAGGTATTCAAAAACCTCTTTTATAAGAGCTCTTTCCCCAAACCTCTTCTCGAAGACTTCTAAGGTCTTAGGACAAGCTCCCATCTCCTTTAATCTTTCTAGTGTTAGATATTTCATTCAAGAACCTCCTTATTCAGTTATTCAAGAAACTAGGAATAATATAACATTCAGTTTTTGTATTGTCAACTTTCAACCAAAGACCCGAGACAACATCTCGAGCCTTTCAAGTGGGTCCCCAATTGGACGATGTTAGAACCTGTTTGATGAAGAATTGAAATTAAAAAGATAGGGCATAATGCTCCCCTGGTGGGACGATGTTCGAACCTGTTTTTCAAGGACTTAATAACGCTTTACATTATATTTATCCTCAAAAAACATAAATTTCCCCCCATCAATCACCTCTATCACCTTTAAGACATCGTCGAATAATTCTGGTAAATTTTGAATTTCATTTTTAGTTAGCCAAGCATTTCTCCCCCCTTCAAACGATTCTAACAGCTCTCCCTTCGGCTTTGATGCCTTTACAATATAAAAAAACTTATCTTCTAGAAGCTCTGCTTCTTTAGAGTAATCTATTTTATGTTCAATACCAGCTAAATTTAGTTCTGCTCTTAATCCTGTTTCCTCTTTTAGTTCTCTCGAGCCAGCTTCGTAAACTCCTTCTCCCCATTTAATTTTCCCAGTCAGAAATCCGTAAAACCCGTAGTAGGGCTGCTTTAGTCGTTGCTGAACTAAATATTTTCTTTTGCTGTTAGAATCATCTACACACACCACAAGGACGCCTATCTTAGCTTGTTTTTCTATCCCAACCTCTCTGCCATTTGTGTCTAAACGATTTGCATATTCTTTACCATTAGTTGTTAAAACATAAGAACCATCTTTGTTTTTCTTTACTAACTCCTGCTCTACTAATCTTTTTAAATGAAAAGTAAAATGGTCATTGGGAATTTTATCGGTGTTTAATTCCGAAAAGCGTGCTGTCTTCCGAAAAAGAAGCATTCTAAGAATGTTGCTTTGAATTTGATGCATAATACCAAAAGCTATTTTACAGCTTCATAATATATAGCTCAACAAGTGTTGTCCAGTGAAGACAACTTAACCAAAAAACCGCCCTCTTGGCGATTTTTATTAGCTCCCCTGGCGGGACGATGTTCGAACCTGTCTGGAATAAAAAAACGCTCATCTATATTGATAAGCGCTTGAACTTTTGGCATTAAAGCAGATCAACTCCTCATTCTCTCTTTGAGGTAAAGATAGACATCCTCAGTGCGTCAGAAGAAAGCTTTTTACCACTTTGTTTGGGTAACCATTCACCAGTTTTAGTAAGATACTGTACTTCTGTTTTCCCTTCAGAATTCCTGTATCTTTTTACAACTAAAGCTTTGCTGTCCCAAACATCTTCTTCAATAGAGATTTGCCAGCCATCGTGAGCAATAACAATACTCAAACCATTGGCAAAACGAACATCAAGACTCTCTATCCTTTTATCCTGAAGTTCCCTCAGGCAGACGGGGATATCACTATCTTCTCTAATTATTGTGGCTTCTCCTCCAGGTGATACCAAGAGGTTTCCACCAACATCACCAAAGTTAATTTTTACTTCCATTTTAAGGTACGCCTCCTTTGATAGTTTATTAAAATCTCTTAAAAAGTCAAATCCGAGAAATAATCTCGGGCAAGCTGGCTCCCCTGGCGGGACGATGTTCGAACCTGTTTTGAATAAAAAAAACCCCATTTATTTGGGGTTATGAGTTGCGTTTAGATAGAGTGAGTTTAGCAAGCTTGCTCTAAGAGTTCTGTTACCTCAGTATGGCCCATTTTTTTTGCCAAACGAAGAGGTTCATCGTTCCAAGCATGAACATTAGCTCCGTTCTCTACAAGGAACTTCGCTAGTTTGAGATGACCTTCACATGCTGCCCAACGAAGAGCTGCATCGTCCCAAGCATGAACATTAGTTCCGTTCTCTACGAGGAACTTCACTACTTCAAGATAACCTCCACGTGCTGCCAAGCGAAGAGCTTCATCGTTCAAAGCATGAACATCAGCTCCGTTCTCTACGAGGAACTTCACTACTTCAAGATAACCTCCAGATGCTGCCAAACGAAGAGCTTCATCGTTCAAAGCATGAACATCAGCTCCGTTCTCTACGAGTGCCCTAGTAAGATTTAGTTCTTGTCTTAAAAGCCAAGCTAACCAGCCCTCTCTTCCAGTTTCATCAAGGTATTTGACAACCTCTCTTATGAGAGCTCTTTTCCCATACTTTTCCTTAAAGACTTTTAAGGCCTCTGGGCAAGCTTCCATTTCCTCTAATCTTTCTAGTGTTAGATATTTCATTCAAGAACCTCCTTATTCAGTTATTTAAGAAACTAGGAATAATATAACATTCAGTTTTTGTATTGTCAACTTTCAAACAAAAACCCGAGGAATAGTCTCGAGTTTTACCAGGGTGGCTAACGGGACTCGAACCCGCTCCGAGGGTTCCACAAACCCTAGTGCTGCCATTACACCATAGCCACCATATATCAACTACAATATATTAAATACAAAACACAAACAAGTGCCCCTACCAGGATTCGAACCTGGAACCAATGGCTTAAGAGGCCACTGCTCTGCCGGTTGAGCTATAGGGGCTTATTGACCACACTGAATATTCCACCAGCCCTCCTCTAAGCCAGTCCATTCAGCAACACCAATACTAGTTAAGAAAGTATTTAGAAACACCCAGGAAACGAAAATAATCACCAGGCCTATAACTGCTGCGGTCACAATTCCCTTTGCCTTACTTATATCATCAGGCTTTGCGCCAGAACCTAAGAAATAAAATCCTCCCCAAACTAACATGATAGTTACTGCAATGGGCACTAAACAGGTTAAAACAAATGCAAGGACATTATTAAGAAGTACAAAGATATGACAAAGCCTGCAACTATCACCACTGCAAGGAACTATTGGACCCTCACAACCTGCTAAAACCTGGATTGGAGCCAATGAAACAAATAGTAATAAAATGATTAAAGATTTTTTATTCATCAATCTCATTATAATGTTCTCATTAAAGATTATCAACCAATTACCCACATTTCACGTGGGTGCCCCTGGCAGGAGTCGAACCTGCAGTTTCTGCGTCCGAAGCGCAGCGCCATATCCATTAGACCACAGGGGCAGAATAAATTTTACAATAAAAACAAGATTTTAACAAGCACTGATGAATTGAAAAAACCAGATTTTTAAGCTAAAATCTTTAAATATGGACATTCCAAAAGAAGTAAAATCTATTCTTGAGAAATTAAATAAAAATGGCTTTAAAGCTCATATTGTTGGAGGATGTGTAAGGGACTTTCTAAGAAATGAAAGGCCTAAAGACTGGGATATTGCAACCAGCGCCAAGCCAGAACAAATCCAGAAATTATTTCCTAAAAGTTTTTATAAAAACAAGTTTTTTACTGTGACCGTGCAAACTGATAATAAGGATCCGGAACTAAAAGAAATTGAAATTACCACTTATCGCTTAGAAACAAAATATACTGATAAACGCCATCCAGAAGAGGTTAAGTTTGCTGAAACAATTGAAGAAGATTTAGCAAGAAGGGATTTTACTGTAAATGCCATAGCTATTGAATTAGAGGATAAAAAAACAAAAACCACTGATCCTTTTAATGGACAAAAAGATTTAAAAAGCAAAACCATTAAAGCAGTAGGAAAAGCGGAAAAAAGGTTCTCAGAAGATGCGCTGAGAATGATGAGAGCCATAAGGTTCAGTACGGTTTTAGGAAAAAACTGGAAAATTGAAAAAAATACCAACCAAGCCATTAAGAAAAATGCTGTATGGCTTCAAGCAATTTCAAAAGAAAGAATCAAAGATGAACTGACAAAAATCATTATGAGTGAAAATGCAGCTGATGGCATTGAGCTTTTAAGAAAATTAGGACTTTTAAAATACATTATTCCAGAGCTAGGGGAAGGTTATAAGGTTGCTCAAAACAAACATCATATCTATGATTGTTATGAACATTACATCCGTTCTTTGGACTATGCAGCTAAAAAAGGCTTTGGCAGACACGTTAGATTTGCTTCTTTGCTCCACGATATTGGAAAACCAAAAACTAAAAGAGGGAAAGGAGAAGATGCTACTTTTTATAATCATGAAATAGTAGGAGCAAGAATGACTATTCAAATTTTAAATAGATTAAAATTTTCCAAAAAAGATGTTGAAAAAATTACCAAACTTGTTAGATATCATCTTTTTTACTACCATCCTGATGAAGTTGGTGAAAGTTCAGTCAGAAGACTGGTTCGCCAAGTAGGACCGGAAAACATGGAAGAATTGCTCCAAGTAAGAATGGCGGACAGAATTGGTTCTGGTGTGCCAAAAGCTGAACCCTATAAACTGCGTCATTTAAAATATGTAATTGAGAAAGTTTCCCAAGATCCTATTTCAGCTAGAATGCTTAAAGTTAATGGGAACAACATAATGAAAATTTTAAAAATAAAGCCAGGACCTCAAGTGGGACAAATATTAGACATTCTGCTTGGATATACCCTAGAAGATCCTAAAAAAAATAATGAAGAATTTTTAGAAAATGAAATTCAAAAATTAGCAAAGCTAAATGAAAAAGAATTGTTAAGTTTATGTCAAAAGGCAAGAAAAGAAAGACAAGAAATTGAAGTTAAAAAAGATGAAATGACAAAAAAGAAATACTGGGTGACATAAACGGGGATTAGCCTAATTGGTAAGGCGCTCGCGTCGGGTGCGAGAGAGTAGCGGTTCGAACCCGCTATCCCCGACACGGGCCTATAGCTCAATGGAAGAGCGCTACACTCGCATTGTAGAAACATGAGTTCGATTCTCATTAGGTCCAAAAGCTTAATCTTTGGCTGAGTTAAAACTCAGAAACGCTCTTTGCAAAGCAGAAATGTTTGAGAAAATTGCCAAAATTACTATTGGATAAATTATTAGAGAAATATTAAAAATCCCCAAGAATATTGCAAGGGCTATTGAAATAATTCTTTCTGTTCTGCCAAAAAAAGCTGGAGCTGGTTTTTCCATAATCAGTTCTTTTTCTTTAGCAGCTGCCTTGGCATAAGTGGTCATCAATCCTCCCAAGAAACACAATCCAATCCAGACTTTTGAAGGGAGAATAAAAAAAGTTAAAGGTAAAAAGAAAAAACCAAGCAAAACAATCCCTTCAACATATCTGTCGCAAATTGTATCTAAATATGCTCCTTTTTTTGATACCTCTCCCCTTATCCTGGCTACAGCTCCATCAATAAGATCTAAAATGCCTGCGAAGATGAAAAAAATAAAAGCTGGAATAAAATCAAGATTAATTAAAAAATAAAAGGACGAAAAAGCAAAGACAACAGAAAGTAAAGTAAATTGATTAGCACTTAAACCAAGTTTGGAAAATATTTTTCCAAGAAATTCTTCTAATATTTTAAATTTGTTTCTTGTTTCACTTAACATGTTTTTTAAAAACTTTTAACAATCTAATAAAACCTCTTATAGTTCTTTCTGTTATTTTTTCAAAAAGAGAATATTCTTTGCCACCCACTTTACAATTTTTATTTCTGATTGCTTCCAACACCTGTTCGATTGATAAGTTTTTTCCTGGAATTTCTAAATATACTCTACCAATAAATTTTGGATGATGCGCATCAGAACCAGCAGTAAACGTTAAATCATGTTTTTTTACAAGCTCTCGCGCTTTTTTATTGCCAATAAAAACAGAAGCATTCATAATTTCAATCCCATCAATTATATCAACTAAATCCGTTAAATCTCTCTTAAAAGGGTGCCAATCACCAAAAGGATGGGCAATAATTGCCAAACCTCCTTGTTCTTTTATTTTTTCAATAGTTTGTTCTGCTGATAAGTTTTTGGGAATTGGGTTTCTGATATTTAACCCTAAAATATCACCGTCTCTGCTTTTTACCTCAATTCCTGGTATAATTAAGATTGATTTGCCTCTGGCATATTCTATCACTTCATTTGCTCCCTCGACCTCATCATGGTCAGTAATTGCCAAACAATCTATTCCTTTTTTAATCGCAGAATCAACTATATCCTTTGGCAAAGCGTTGCTGTCATAAGAATAATAAGTATGTATATGTAAATCGCATTTCATTTAAGCATAATAACACAATCTTATGGACTTTCAATTCATTATTTCTTGTCTTTATTTTTTCCTCCCAGCTTATTTTACTAACATGACCCCTCCTCTGGCTAAAAAAGCAAATGTTTTGAATTTTTTAAACAAGCCAGTTGATTTCAATAAAAAATTTAACAACGAGCCTGTGCTAGGAGCTCATAAAACCTGGCGGGGAGCAATATCAGGAATCATTATTGGAATTTTAATTGTCTATATCCAAAAATTTCTTTATAAATTTGCTTGGATTCAGGAAATCTCTTTTTTTAATTACAAAGAAATTAATATTTTGCTTTTAGGATTACTGTTGTGCGGGGGTGCTGTTTTTGGCGATTTATCATTTGCTTTCATTAAAAGAAGGTTGAAATTAAAACCAGGTACAAAGTTTTTACCCTTTGACCAGACAAACTATGTTATAGGAGCATATGTATTTTTCTTCTTGACTTCATTTTTAAAAATTGATAATTTGGTCTGGATAATTCTTTTAATCTTAACCTTTTTTCTTCATATAATAGTTAATCATATTGGCTATTACTTGAGATTACACAAGGCAAAATGGTAGAATAAAGATTAGAATTTATTATTAAACTCAACATTAATTATTCTATATAATATGGTTCAAGAATTAATCACTTTAGTTTGGCAAAATTTAGCTGAAATCTTTCCCGCTATTTTGGGAGGCGTTTTGATCTTAATTGTTGGTTTTATTATCGCCAATTCTTTAAAAAGCCTGACTGTTACTTTTCTCAAAAAAATCAGATTAAACCAAGTATTAAAAAGATTGGGGCTAGAAGCAACTTTGTCAAAGATAGATGTCAGTTTTGATATTGCTAATTTTTTTGGAGATATAGTGAAATGGTTCCTTGTCTTTGTTTTTTTAATGGCAAGTTCAGAGGTTCTGGGATTAACTCAGTTTAGCCAATTCCTTGGAGAAATAGTTGCATATTTCCCAAATATTTTTATTGCCTGCTTGATGTTTGTTATTGCAGCATTTATTGCTGATTTTTCCCGAAAAATCGTTATTGGAACGCTTGAAAAAGAGAAAATAATTTATTCTAAATTCCTGGGAAGAGTAATTCATTGGGGAGTCTGGCTCTTTGCGCTTTTAGCTATCTTATACCAGCTTCAGATCACTCGTTCATTAATCCTTGTAATTTTCATTGGCATGGTTGCTGCTACCTCCATTTCTATTGGGATTGCTTTTGGCTTAGGGGGAAAAGATTTAGCTGCCAGAATTCTTAAAGAGCTAGAGGAGAAATTCAGGTAAGAATCATGCAAAATCTTACTCAAAATGATTTTAGAGAAATGATGATTCTTTCTCATAAAAGAATTGATGTTGAGGTTTCTTTTAGTAATTTAATTCCTCCATCAGTTGGCAGTGTAATGGGTTCAAAAACCATAATTGCCAGCTGGGCAGGAATCTAAACAAGTATGTATATAAAAGGAGTAGGAATGACAAAATTTAATTATTCTCAAAAGCCCTGGTGGAAACAGGCTTATGAGGCAGCGATGGAAGCATTAGAGGACTCTAAAATGAAAATTTCGCAGATAAACGGTATTGTTTTTACAGGCATGTCAAGCGCTGCTGGCGGCGAACACCAAACTCATAAAATATCTTTGCTTTCTGACTTATTTAAAACAAACGTACCTATCATTGAAACTCCTTCGGTTTGTTCTGGAGGAGGAGTAGCAACCTGGACAGCTAACAGGCTTGGCTTGAAGAATGTTTTAGTTTTAAGTGGCGAAAGAATAGTCTACAATGTCAGCGAAATAACAACAGACAATATAATGTCAGCAGCTGAAGTAGTAATTGAGCAATCAGAAGGCATGCTTTTTCCTGTTCAAAATGCCATGGTCTGGCAGCAGTATATGAAAAAATACGATGCAACAATGGATGACTTAGCTTTAATTGGTTTTAAAAACCATCAAAATGCTGTCTTAAACCCTAAAGCATATTTTTATAAACGACCTGTTTCATTGAAAAAAATTAAAAACTCACCAATAGTTGCCTCTCCTCTCAGACTGCTTGATTGTTCTTTGTCAATTAACGGAGGCGCTGCTGCTATTCTCTCCCAGGAAAAAACTGATATTAAAATTATTGGTTCAGGCTTTGCCACTGACTATCTTTTAACTTTTGGAAGAGATGATATCACCCATTTTAAAGCAACGAGACTAGCAGCAAAACATGCATTTGATGAGGCAAAATTAAAACCACAAGATATTAATGTGGCTGAAGTTCATGACGCCTTTACTTCAGTAGAGTTATTTTCTTATGAAGACTTAGGTTTTGCGCCAATTGGCAAAGGAAAAGAGCTCATAAGGTCAGGTAAAATTAATTTAGACGGAGAAATGCCGATTAACACATCAGGAGGTTTAAAGGCAAAAGGCCACCCCATATCAGTGACTGGACTGGCTCAGATATATGAGATTGTGAATCAATTAAGAGGAAAATGCGACGAAAGACAAGTAAAACCTATTCCTAAAATTGGACTTTGTCACAACATTGGCGGAGCGGGAGGAAGCGTTACGGTCCATATTTTGAAAAGACTTACCTAGTCTCAAATTTTTCTAAAAGTTCTTTTAATTCTTTTTTGATTTCTGGTGAAACTTCAATCATGCAAATTCCTTTCTCAGGCAAACCATAAATAACAGCAGTTCCTTCTTCTGCAAGCAAGACCACAGGAATGACAAGCAAATCTTCTTCACCTTTTATAAAGAGGTTTTTTTCTTCTTTGATTGCTTGCTTAATTATTGGCCAGACTTCTTTGGCAATAATACCAGCTGGATTGCTGCATTCTAGGGAAAAAGGCAGACTGTTTGCAATTTGTTTTCTTTCTATTTTTCCATCAAAGATCTTAACGTCAGAATCAAGAGCTAAAGAACAATAATCACCAACTGTAATGACTTTTTTAAAACCTTTTTCTTTTATTAATTTCTGACACTCCTGAAAAACTTCATGCTTTTTTCCAAAAACAGGAATTCCCCAGATTTTTTTTAATTCCGGCCTGAGCTTTTCGGGCAAATAATATGTTTTTGTAATCTCGTTCACGTTCATATACTATTATATATAGTGCATATATGGCATTTTTTCAATGTTCCAAGTGTAAAAATAAATGGCAATATAACATCAGCAAATGTCCTGATTGTTTTTTAGAGTTAGAAAGAACTAAAAACACAAAGACTAAAGTTATTGGCATTAGTGATGTTAAAATATCTTCTGTTTTACATCCCAAAACACCGTATTTTGTTTTAGTTCTGGAAGATGAAAAAGGCAGTCGTTGGGTGCAGAAATCTATTAAAGAATATGAAATTGGTGAGAAGTTTAGCTTGACAGGGTCAGAAAACAAACAAACTGTTTCTATCTGGAAAGTAAAATATGACATTTTAGAAACAGTAGAAAAGACTATTGAGTTGATTGGCGGAGTAAAAATTAATGAAGATTCAAGGATCCTGCTCCTGCCAACTCTAACTCTTGCCAAACATCCTTATTTTGCTGAAAACACAAGTCCAGAATTTTTAGAAAGTATCATTAAATTTTTAATTCAATGTGGAGCTGATTCTAAAAACATTAAAATTGCTTCCCAAAGCTTTGATGATATTCCAGTTGAAGCTTCGGCCCAAAAATCCCAGCTCTTGCAAACAGCACTTAAATATAAAATAACTGTTTTAGATTTAGCGCAAACTAAATTTATAGAAAAAAATACAGACAACTTTGCTGTTCAAATATCGGAACAAGTTTTTCAAAATGATTTAATTATTAATCTTCCAATTTTAAAACTGGATTCAAAAACAAAAATCAAAGGAGCAACAGATAATATTTTAAAACTGTTAAGTAAAAAATCTTATCTAAATGCTGATTATCAAAACATTCTGAAAAAAATAAATAAAGTGTTGCCAGAATATTTAAATTTAGCTGAGGCAATATCTATTCAAAAAACAAATAAAATTGTAACCTATTTAGGATTGGTTCTGGCTAGTTTTAATTCTTTAAATCTGGATAGGATTTTTGCTGAAATTATCATGACAGAAAATTTGCCAGAATATTTAAAAGATATTAAAATTGAAAACATTCCAATCACAGGAAGACATTTAGACGAATTAAAATAATTTGTTAAATTAAAAATATGAAAGAAAAAACAGCTCTCATTACAGGTTCATCTCAAGGGATCGGAAAAGTAATTGCTCTAAAATTTGCCTCCCTGGGCATGAATATTGCGTTAAACGACGTAGAATCTCAAGAAGAAAATTTAAAAAAACTAAAATCTGAAATTGAAAACAAAGGAGTTAAGGCCCAATATTTTTTAGCTGATGTTTCCAACATGGAACAAACCCAAAAAATGGCTGAGAAAATAGAGCAAGAGTTTGGACAGCTGAATGTTTTAATTAATAATGCAGGAATATGTCAAGACAGAACCCTAGCAAAGATGAGCAAGGAAGAGTGGCAAAGAGTAATTGATATTGATTTAACAGGAGTTTTTAATGTAACCAAAGCTTGTCTTCCTTTAATTATCTCTAGCAAAGGAAAAATAGTTAATATTTCTTCAGTCATAGGACAGCGCGGAAATTTCGGCCAGACAAACTATGCAGCAGCTAAGGCTGGAGTCATTGGTTTTACAAAGGCTTTAAGTAAAGAGGTTGGAAAATTTAATGTTACTGTTAACGCCATTGCTCCTGGTTTTATAGAAACAAGAATGACCAATAGCGTCCCCTTACAATTAAAATTAATGATTAAAAAGCTAACTTGCTTGGGCAGATTTGGAAAACCAGAAGAAGTGGCAGACCTGGTTGCATTTTTAGCTTCAGACAAATCAAGCTTTATAACCGGAGCTGTTATTAATATTGATGGCGGTTTAGCAATATAATGTTAAATAAAAAGCAAATAAAAGAAATAATTCCTTATGATGAACCTTTTTTATGGGTTGATGAAATAGAGAGTATTTCATCAAATACCATTGTGGGTTACAAAAACACCTCTAAAAATGACGCTCACTTTAAAGGTCATTTTGTTGGTCTTCCAATAATGCCCGGTGTTTTAGTTGTGGAAGGAATTGCCCAGACTGGAACACTATTATTGAGACAAAAATTGGGAGCTTCTCATAAACAAAAACATCTTTTAGCCTATCAGATAAGAAGCGCTTTTTTCTATGAACCCATTTTTCCTGGAGATAAAATAAAATACAAAGTTGAGCTTTTAGGATTTTATGGTGATAAAATGGCCAACATGAAAGGAGAAGCTTTTGTAAAAGACCAAAGAAAGTGCGAAATCAGATTTACGATTGTTACTATGGATAAAGACGAATTCAAAAAAAAGTTTCTGGAAAAAAATAGTAAACCAATATCTTATACTAAATTGCCTCCTTTAAAAATTGGCAAGCTTTTTGCTAAAATCCCAATCATTCAAGGAGGAATGGCAGTAAGAGTTTCTTTGCATAATCTGGCTGGAAACGTAGCCAAGCAAGGAGGAGTAGGCATTATTGCTGTTTCTGGAATGAATGATCCAAATGAAGTCAAATCAGAAATAAGAAAAGCTAGAAAAATTGCCGGGCCTAAGGGAATGATTGGAATAAATATCATGGGCGTCATAGGTAGTTTTATTCCATTAGTCAAAGCAGCTATGGAAGAAAAGGTTGATTTAATCATTCAAGGAGCAGGATTTAGGAAAGATATTTTTGATTTAGGCAGAGAATATAATATTCCTATTTTTTCAATGGCCTCATCTGTAAAAGTTGCTCAAAAAGGAGAGCAGAGGGGGGCAGCAGCAATAGTTGTTGAAGGTATGGATGCTGGCGGCCATCTTGGATTTCCAAAAGGCCATGAATTTAGAAAAACAATTGACATTGTTAAAGAGGTAGTAAAAGCAGTAAAAACTCCAATCATTGCTGCTGGCGGAATATTTGATGGAAAAGATATTGTGGAAATGTTAAGAGCAGGGGCCAAGGGAGTTCAAATGGCAACCAGATTTGTAGCGACGAAAGAATGTGATGTTCATCAGAAATTTAAAGAAGCTTATTTGAAAGCTAAAAAGGAAGATGTTGTAATTATTCCTTCTCCTGTTGGATTGCCTGGAAGAGCAATTAAAAACTCTTTTGTTAAAAGGATTCTGGAAGATAAAGCACCAAAACCAGATCCTAAAAAATGTGAAGGATGCATGGGAATGATTTGTAATAAAAAATATTGTATTTTAGAAGTTTTAGAAAATGCCCGCAAAGGCGACCTAGAAAATGGGCTGATTTTTGCTGGTTCCAATGTCTGGCGGGTGAATAAAATAGTTTCTGTTAAAGAGCTAATGGATGAATTAGTAACAGAAGCAAATAAAATTTTGAAAAATAAACCTTTATTAATTGCTGATTAAATATATGCTTGGCTCTAAATTAACTAAACTTTTAAATATCAAATATCCAATCATCCAAGGCGGTATGGCTGGAATATCAGACTCAATTCTAGTTTCAGCTGTTGCAAATGCCGGAGGATTAGGAGTGCTTGGTTCAGGATTTTTATCTTCTAAATGGCTAGAAGAGGAAATCAAAAAAACTAAAAAGCTGACTGATAAACCTTTTGCAGTTAATTTAATGCTGCAAAATTCTCACATTCCAGAATTAGTGAAGGTAGTAATTAAAAACAAAATTCCCATTGTTACTACTGGCGGAGGCAATCCTCTCCCCCTATTCCCCCATTTAAAAAAAGTTGGAATTAAAATCATTACTGTAATTGGTGTTGTAAGACTGGCTAAGAAAATGGAGGACAATGGCGCTGATGTTATAATTGTTGAAGGCATGGAGTCAGGTGGTCATATTGGGAAAAAAACAACTTTAACCTTAATACCTCAAACAAAAAAAGTGCTTGAAAATACTCCCCTAGTTGCAGCTGGTGGTATTTATGATGGAAAAACCACAGCAGCAATGTTTGTATTGGGAGCTGATGGAGTTCAGATGGGAACCAGGTTTTTGGCAAGCAAAGAATGCGATATTCATGAAGACTATAAGAAAGCGATTTTAGATGCAACGGATGAAGATATAATCACGGTGGCGGAATTCACTGGTCATCCAGTAAGATTGATAAAAAATGAATTATCTGAAAAAGTTAAAAAATTAGAGGAAAAGAATCCTTTTCCTGAAGAAGTGAGAGCTGACGCATACTCTTCTTCAAAATTATTAAATGCTAATATTCAACAAGCTCCGCTTCTTTGCGGTCTTTGCGCCGGTGCAATCTCAGAAATTAAAACCTGCAAACAAATCTTAGAAGAAACAATGCAAGACGCTGAAAGAATTCTCAAAGGAGCAACATATAAAAATGAATAGATTAGTTTCTTGGTTCTGCAAGATTTTTCTTGCCCCTATTGTTAAATTCTTAATGATTAGAGAAGTCAGGGGGCTAAAAAATATTCCTAAGGAAAACTTTATTCTGGCAGCAAACCACCAAAGTCATTTGGATGAGTTTGCTACTGCCTATGTCTGTGTTCCTAGAAGACTTCATTTTATTGGTCAGACTGATCAATATGCTGGATGGACCAAGCTAATGCTCTACATTATATACTTTATTGGAGGAGTCATTCGTTTAAACAGAAAAAGTGAAGCTTCAAAGAAAGGGGCTGTTAAAGAGGCAATTGAATTTCTCAATAAAGGAGATTGTTTAATAGTCTATCCTGAAGGAACGAGAACGAGAACTGGCCAGATAGGGAAAGGGAAATATGGTGTAGCTGTGATATTCTTAGGAACAGGAAAACCAATCCTTCCTGTGGGCATCAAAGGAACATTTGAACTTCTTCCTCCAAAAGGCAAGCTTAAGCTCAAGAGAATTGTTAAAATCAATGTTGGCAAACCCTTGTATTTCAAAGAAGAATATGAAAAAGCAAAGAATATGAATAAGGATTCTCAAGAGTACAAAGTCCTGCTTCAGAAAATTACTAATACAATGATGGATAAAATCATCTCTTTAAAAACAGAGCTAGATTCAAAAACATGAAAACATCTTTTATTTATTTTTGTAAATATATATCTTCTCCTATTATTGAAAAGTTTTTTTTAGAAAGAATAGAAGGAAGAGAAAATATTCCTAGTACTAATTTTATTCTTGCTCCAAATCATCTTGACGGCAAAGACCATTGGTTTATTATGGCTCTCTTAAAAGAGAGATTAAAAAACGTTCGTGCTCTGGCTGCAATGGACAGTTTAAAAATTTTGTTTATTTCAAGTTTGCTCTATTATTTCACAAATGCAATTAAGGTAGACAGAAGAAAAGTTGATAGAAAAAGTCTTTTAGATAAGATAATTAAGAATTTAAAAGAAAATAGAATTATTGTTATTTATCCTGAAGGCGATAGTAATAACAAAAAAATGCTCTTGAAGGGCAAAACAGGTGTGGCAGAATTAGCTCTGAGGACAAATGTTCCTATCATTCCATTAGGAATAAAGGCAGTTGACAATTCCTTTAAAAGGGTTATTAAGATAGGGAAACCCTTGTATTATTTAAAAGAAAAAGAAATTGCAAAAAACATTGTAAATGATAAAGAGAAATATCATTTACTCTTAAGAAAGATAACTGACAACATAATGAGAGAAATCTCTCGATTATCTCAAAAACCATATCAATATGCAGATTAAAAAGATTCTTATCGCTAACAGGGGCGAAATTGCTTTAAGGATAATCAGAACTTGTCAGGAAATGGATATTAAAACAGTGGCTCTTTGTCCTTTAAAAGGCGAGGAGTCAAACTTTCTTGAAACAAGACTGGCTGACGAATACTACTTCTTGGAACAAGAAGGCTCTTCTGGTTATTTAGATCAGAAAAAAATCATTGAAATTGCCAAAAAAGCTAAGGTTGATGCCATTCATCCAGGATATGGTTTTTTAGCTGAAAACTGGAAGTTTGCCCGACTTTGCAGGAAAAATAAGATTAAATTTATTGGACCACACTTTAAAACTTTAAAAAAATTAGAGGACAAAATTGAAGCTAAAAAAATTGCCCGAAAAATAGGAATCCCAACTCTCCCGGCTAGCAAAGGCTCAATCAAAACAAAAGGAGATTTAGTAAAGTGGGTCCTTAAAATAAAACCCCCTTTTGTTCTAAAAGCACGCAAAGGAGGAGGAGGAATCGGAATCAGAGTGATTGGTGGAAAAATTGATTTTGGAGACCTTTTCTCCATATCAGCTGGCATTCAAAGACAAATGGCTGGAGCTTTTTCTGATACTGATTTTTTTCTTGAAAAACATCTTCCAGAAGCCCGCCACATTGAATTCCAAATTTTAGGAGACGGAGAAGAAGTTGTTCATCTTGGAGAAAGAGAGTGCACTATTCAAAGAAGATTTCAAAAACTGCTTGAAGAAGCACCCTCAGTGTTTCTTGATGAAAAAACAAGGGAAAAAATGGCAGGCCTGGCGCTTAAACTTATTAAGGAATTAAAGTATAAAGGCGCAGGCACTGTTGAATTTTTAATGGATCCAGAGAAAAATTTCTACTTTTTAGAAGTCAATCCAAGAATTCAGGTAGAGCATTCAATTACAGAAGCAATCACAGGAATAGATATTGTTGAACAGCAAATAAGAATTGCACAAGGCCAAAAGCTCCCATTTACTCAAGACGGCATATCTTTCAACGGCTGGGCCATTGAAGCCAGAATAAATGCTGAAGATCCTAAAAAGAATTTCAGGCCTTCCCCTGGAGTCATCCAAAAATACATTCCTCCTGGCGGGAGAGGTGTATTTTTTCATACGTTTTTACACGAAGGTCAAGAAATTTCTCCTCACTTTGATTCTCTGTTGGCAAAATTAATTGTACATGGAAAAACAAGAGAAGAAGCTCTACGCAGACTTAAGCGCGCTTTGGATGAAGTCGTGATTGAGGGAATACCAACCACAATCCCATTTTTCAAAATTCTCATGGAAGATAAAAACTTTCTGTCAGGTAATCTGACAACCGATTTTATTGAAAAAAACAACATTCTAAGCAAATTACTGCCCCAACCGCCTTGTAAAGAAATAATAAAAACAAAACCAGTTGAAGAAAAAGAAATTGCTGAGCTTGTCTTCCAGATATATGAAGCTATTCAAAAATCTGAAAAAAAATCGGTTGGATATGGTGTTTCAAATTGGCTGATGGCTGAGAGATTAAAAATGTTTGAATAAAAAAGATTTATGAAATTAAGGCTAAAATTAAACGGTAAAATGTATGATGTTGAGGTTTTGCAGAAAAACGACAAAACTGTAAGAGTTAAAGTGGGAGATAAAGAGTTTACATTCAAAGAAAAAGAAGAAGACATCAGAATAGCCAAGGCTTCTTTTCCAAAAAGGAATTTCTCAAAAAAAGAAATTGTAGCTCCAATCACAGGAGAGATTTCAGAGATTTTTATAAAAAAAGGAGATTTTATTGAAAAAGAGAAAAAAATAATTCTTTTATCTGCAATGAAAATGGAAAATGAAATAATTTCTGATTTTGAAGGTAAGGTAAAGGAAATTTTAATAACCAAAAATCAAAAAGTGAACAAGGGCGACATACTAGTAATGTTTGAATAATGAAACTTCAAAGATTAAAAAAAGTTTCCTCAACAAGCGCTTTGGCTAAAAAAGAAAAGGGTGAACCCTGGACAGTAATCTGGGCTCAAGAACAAAGCTCTGGCTATGGAACAAAAAAAGATTATTGGTTTTCGCCAAAAGGAGGGCTTTATTTTTCTGTAATTCTGCCGAAAACTGATATTGATGATTTGCAGACCTTAACGATTTTAGCTGCTTTTATTGTAGCGAAAACACTTAAAGAAAATTTTGCCCTAGAGTGTTTTATTAAACTGCCGAATGACGTATATATTAATAGAAAAAAAGTTGCTGGTATTTTAACTGAGAATGTTCTGTCAAATGATACAAAGTTTTCAGTAATGGGATTCGGGCTTAATACAAATATTGATGAATTCCCAAAGGATTTGGAAAATATTGCCACATCGCTTAAAATAGAATTGAAAGAGCAAGTGGACAATGAAAAGATTTTAAAACAGATTATAAAAGGTTTAAAAAAGCAATTAAAAACAATCAGCGAATAAACACATATGAGGTTTAAAAAACAAACTGATGAATTAAAAAAAAGATTAAAAAATCTGGAAAACAACGGGTTGATTGAAAAACAGCACCAAAAAGGAAAATTAACTGCCAGAGAAAGAATTAATCTGCTTTTGGATTTAAATAGTTTTACTGAACTAGGTGCTCTTATTGAAAGCCGCTTTGATAAATTGGGAATGAATAAAAAGAAATTTCCAGGTGATGCTGTGATTACTGGCTTTGGAACAATAAATAACCGCCAAGTCTATGTTTTTAGTCAGGACTTTTCTAAAATCGGTGGCTCTTTGGGTGAAATGCATGGCCAAAAAATAGTTAAAGTCATTAATCTGGCAAGAAAAACAGGATGTCCTGTAATTGGGATTATTGATTCAGGGGGAGCAAGAATTCAAGAAGGCATAGCAAGCTTAGATGGTTATGCAGAAATTTTCAGCTCCATGATCAAAGCCTCTGGTATTATTCCTCAGATCTCTGTTATCGCAGGACCTTCAGCTGGCGGAGCATGCTATGCACCTGGATTATCAGACTTTGTTTTCATGACTCAGGGGATCTCGCAGATGTATATTACAGGTCCTGAGGTAATTAAAAAAGTAACAGGTGAAAAAGTTTCTTTTGAAAAATTAGGAGGGGCTTTAGTTCATTCTTCAAAAAGCGGGTGCGCTCATTTTGTTTTTGAAAATGAAAAAGACTGTTTTTTTGCAGTGAAAAAACTCTTATCCTATCTTCCTCAAAATAATCTTGAAAATCCGCCTCAAGAAAGAAGTATTCTATCTGAATTTTTTGAAAAGGAAGAAAATTTAAGACTCTTAGATATTGTTCCTGAAAAAGAAGAGAAGAGTTATGACATGAAAGAAGTCATTAGAGAGGTTTTTGATAAGGGCTCATTTTTTGAAGTTCAGCAGGATTTTGCCATGAATTCAATTGTGGGTTTTGGTAAATTAGCCGGCTTTGTTGTTGGTATAGTGGCAAATCAAACAAAGCACATGGCTGGCACCTTAGACGTTGACTCTTCAGATAAAATTGCTCGCTTTGTAAGATTTGCTGATGCCTTTAATATTCCTTTAGTGAATTTAGTAGATACTCCAGGATATCTCCCAGGAGCTGATCAAGAAAAAAAAGGAATAATTCGTCATGGAGCAAAGGCGCTTTATGCTTTTGCTGAAGCAACTGTTCCCAAGATAAGCTTGATCTTAAGAAAGGCTTATGGGGGTGCGTACATAACACTGGCTTCACGCAAACTTGGTTATGATAAAGTTATTGCTTGGCCGTCAGCCCAGATTGCAGTAATGGGTCCTGAACAAGCAGTAAAAATTATTTTTAAAAAGGATTTGGCAGAGGCTAAAGATTCTAAAAAATTCGAGAAAGAAAGGATTGAACACTTAAAAGAAACGTTCTTGGACGTTTATCAAGCAGCTAAGCTCGGTCAAATTGACATGATAATTCATCCCAAAGACACAAGAATTGTGTTGATAAAATGTTTGAAATCGTTGCTCAATAAGACAGAAGGTAAAGCGCCAAGAAAACACGGCAATATACCTTTGTAAAATTATGCCAACAATTTGTTTTAGTCTTTTTTGGATAATTTTTTCCTATATCCTAGGCTCTTTTCCTTCCGGCTATATACTTACCAAGCTTTCTTCAAGGAAAAACATTTTAGAAATTGGTTGGAAAAAAACATCTGGTTTAAATGTTTTTAAAAATATTGGTGTCTGGCAGGGAATTTTAACTGCTTTACTTGATGTAGGTAAAGGCTATCTAGCAGTTTATTTAAGTAGCTATTTTAATCTCCCTCCATACATTCAAGCCTTGTCAGGAGCAGCAGCAGTGACAGGTCACAACTGGTCCTGTTTCTTAAAACTTGCTGGAGGAAGAGGAATTGGAACACTAGCCGGAGCTCTCTGGGCTTTGTCTCCTCAAATCCTCCAGTTATCAATTATTCCTTTTCTTATTATCGCTCTGTTATGGAATGCTTCCATCAGCACAATTATTTTTTTAATCACCCCTATTATTCTGGCTGTAAAATTCAATCAGTTTGAAACAGTGGGAATTTTAATCTCAGTTTCTTTGCTCCCAATATTCACAAAAAGATTAAGCCCTATCAATGAAATATCCAGTTCTTACAATAAAATAGAGTTAATAAAAAATCGGCTCATCTTTGACAATGACAAACCATCCGGGTCAAGGATAAAAAGAATCATTAAAAGAGCAGGTTGGTGGTAATCGAAAAGGTTGACAAACTAGTGAAGCTTGATAAACTAAAACTAGTCCGTCAAGTACGGACATTTTTATTGGATTAAAAACAATTAAACAAATTATTTAGCAATTTTATCATGGACATGAAAAATTTTGCTTCAGCCATTGCTCAGATTGCTGAAGAAAAAGGAATTTCTTCAGAAAAAATTCTTGAAACAATTGAGCAAGCTTTAGCAGCAGCATATAAAAAAGATTACGGAAAAAAGGGACAGATCATTAAAGCCAAGCTTGATTCCAAATCAGGCGATGTTAAATTTTGGCAAACAAAAACAGTTGTTGATGATAAAATGATTTATTCAGAAAAAGAGCTGGAAGAATTAAAAGAAAAGAAAGAAGAAAATGAAGAGGCAAAAATACGCTTCAATGAAGAAAAACACATCATGATTAAAGAGGCTAAAAAAATAGATTCAAAGATTAAAACAGAAGAAGAATTAATCATTCCCTTAGAAGCTAAAGAAGACTATGGCAGAATTGCTGCTCAAACAGCAAAGCAAGTAATAATGCAAAGGATTAGAGAAGCTGAAAAAGAAAGCATCTACGATGAATATAAGTCAAAAGAAGACGAAATCATCTCTGGCGTTGTCCAGAGAATAGAAGGAAGAAACGTATTTTTTGACATTGGAAAAACATTAGGAATTCTGCCCAGAGAAGAACAAATTCCTGGAGAATTTTACAGGGCTAATCAAAGATTAAAGCTTTATGTTTTAAAAGTTGAGATAACTCCAAGAGGACCTAAAATTTTCCTATCACGCGCTTATCCAAAATTAGTTTCAAAACTTTTTGAATTAGAAGTCCCGGAAATCTCTAATGGTTCAGTGGTAATAAAATCAATAGCCAGAGAGCCTGGTTCAAGAACAAAAATTGCTGTTATTTCACTTGAAGAAGGGATTGATCCGATAGGAGCAGTTGTTGGTCAGCGCGGAACAAGAGTTCAAGTAGTAATCAATGAATTAGGTGGAGAGAAAATTGATATTACTGAATATTCTGAAGACCCTAAAATATATATAACCAATGCTTTGAGTCCGGCAAAAGTTGAAGAAGTAAAAATTATGCCAAAAAATACTGCCTTGGCTGTTGTTCCCTATGATCAACTATCTCTAGCTATTGGCAAAGATGGTCAAAATGTCAGATTGGCTGCAAAGTTAACTGGCTGGAAAATTGATGTAAGAAGCTCTTCTTCTGAAATAGAAGAAACAAAAGCGGAAGAGCCAAAAAACAAGAAAAAGGAGAAAAAAGATAAAGAAAAAAAGAAAAAGACAAAAGAAGAAGAGACAAAAGAAGAAAAGACAAAAGAAGAAGAGACAAAAGAAAAATAATCAGCTAAAATATATTATTATGAATTTAATTCCTACAGTTATTGAAAAAACAAAATATGGAGAAAAAGCATATGATATTTATTCAAGACTGCTTAAGGATAGAATTATTTTCTTAGGCGGTCCTATTGTTGACCCAGTGGCTAATTCTATTATTGCTCAAATGCTTTTTTTGGCTTCTCAAAACCCTAAAAAAGATATTCAGCTTTACATTAATTCACCAGGAGGAGTTTTAACTGCAGCTTTGGCAATTTACGATACAATGCAATATGTAAAATGCCCTGTTTCAACAGTTTGTGTTGGTTCTGCTGCTTCGGGAGCTGCGGTCTTGTTGGGAGCTGGAGCAAAAGGAAAAAGATTTGCTCTGCCTAATGCTCAAATTTTACTTCATCAAGTAGCTGTAAGCGGTATAAGCGGTCAGGCAGTAGAAGTGGAAATTGCTGCTAAACAGATTGTCAAATTAAAACAGCAGGTAAATGGTATTCTGGCAAAACATACTGGTCAGAAACTAGATAAGATTGAAAAAGACACTGATCGTGATTTTTACCTTTCTGCTGAAGATGCTCAAGCTTACGGACTTATTGATCAGGTAATTAAAACAAAGAAATAAGTTTTGAGATGAAGTTTTTGAAATCTAAAAAGTTTTGGTTAATTCTTTTAACCCTTATTATTATAGGGGTTTTAATTTACTTTGTTTTCTTTGAAAAGGAAACTATTGACCCTGATGTTGTTCCTCAAAACGGACAGATTGAAGAAAAAAAGGATAATATGAAACCTGCCTCCCAAATCAAATCCCCTATTATTAATTCCTGGCACAACAAAGATTTTGTCATTAATGTCCTGGACGAAGATTTAGGGTCAGGAATAGATTATGATTCATGTGAGTATAAAATTTTAACTTATGATAACAGTAAAGAATACTCTACTGGCTGGCGCAAAAGAAAATGTAATTCTAATTTTAATATTTCAGTCGGAGAAAAAAAGATGTGCGGATTTGAAGGAAGAAATGCTTGCTGGATATATGTGCGCTCAAAAGATAAAGATGGCAACCAACACAGTCCTGCTTTAGAAAATAAATCTATTGTTTCTCTTAATATTGATTGGAGTAAGCCTGTGATTGAAAAAGTTTTTATTACTGATAAACCAGAGGATCAGGTTTATCCAATTAATATAAAGGAGGAGGAAAAATATAGTCTAAAAGCACAGACAGCTGACAATCTTAAAATCACAGGATGTAATCTTTATATTAACAATCAAGACCAGGGAATAATGTCGGTATTAAATCCAGGATGTAAAAAAGAATGCACATTTAGCAAAGAATTTGTTCCAAAAGAAACTGGCGTTTATCAAATTTTTGCTGTTTGCAAAGATGCAGTAGGTAACATTTCGAAAAGCGAAACAATAGAAGCTAAAACAAATTTGCCTCCAGAAATTTTATCCTGTAGAGTTGATCCATCTTCTGGCAACACTAATACTCAGTTTAATTTCTTTGTTGATGTATCAAATCCAGACAATGATCCTCTTGATTTTCATTGGAATTTTAATGACGAGGAATTTTCAAAGATTGAAAACCCGACCCACTTTTATAAAAACATGGGCACCTATCAACCAAGTATTATTGTTTCTGATAATCAAGGGGCTAGTGATTCTTGTTCTACTGCCTGGGTTAGTGTATTGCAAGATTAAAAAATGTTAACATAATAAAATATGCGAAAAAAATTCATTATTTTCTTAATTATAATTTTCGGGCTTGCTATTTTTAAAAGCGATGTTTGTTTGGCAAAATTAGGGAATCCAATAAATCCTCGCGTATCAAGTCCTGTTGGGGAGGGCAGCGCTATACTTAAATGGGATTGGCAGGAAGGCGGTGGTACGCTCAAACAATTTAAAATTCTTTATAAGGATAAGAGTTTATCGGTCTGGACAGCAAAATATCCAGGATATGCAGTTGGCACCATAGCATATCCACTGATGGGTCTTGAAGAAATTACTACTTATCAATGGAGGGTGAAAGCTGAAGCAGCAAATCCAGCGAATGACAGTGATTTTGAGGATGGTCCTGAATTTACAACAACCCAAGCTGATGTTCCTCCAATTATCGAAAATGGCAACGTTGGACCATTAGAATTAAGGAATCCTCTAAAAGCAGACACTCTTTGGGAAGCAATAGATTTGGTGATTAATTTCCTTATTCTAGCTGCTTTTGCTATCGCTCCAATTTTAATAATTTATTCTGCTTTTTTAATGATTTTAAGTGGTGGAGATGCAGAAAAAGTTAATAAAGGAAAGTCTATCATTTCATGGACTCTTGTGGCTTTAGCTATTATTTTATTTGCCAAAGGATTACCATCAATAGTTAAAGGCATGTTTAGCGGTTAGTGATTAATCATTCAAATCAATAGAACAGCGTCAGATTTAAGACGCTGTTTTTTAATAATGAAAAGAATCAACAATATTTGACTTTCAAGAAAACTCTGATATAATTAAATTGTAAATTTGTAAAAATAACTTTGGATTTTGGAACTATTAAACAATGATCAGTATTAAAAAAACAACCATATTTTCAGCTGAAATTGTGCTAAATAGCCAATCTCCTGTTTTGAAATATGACTCAATTAGAATTATTAATAGCAGGGATTCTTTCCCTTTCTATCGGAACAATGCTGGGCTATTATGCCCGCCAATCAATAGCAAGAAGAGATTGGAAAACAATTGAAGGAAAAATACAGAAAAAGATAGAGAAGACCAGCAAAGAAGCTGGAAACATCATAGCTCAAGCAAAAAATAAAGCCTCTTTGGTTTTAGAAAGTACAAAAAAAGAGGTGTACGCCACAAGAAAAAGGCTCATGAGAGGCGAACAGTTGCTTCTCAAAAGAGAAGATATTTTTAATGAAAAAATATCTGGTTTTGAAATAAAGGAAAAAGATTTTCAAGAAAAAGTAGAAAAAGTAAGAAAAATCAAAACATCCCTGGAAGATTTAAAAGACCAGGTCTCTAAAAAACTGGAAGGCGTTGCTGGCATGAATAAAAGAGAAGCAAAAGCAGAACTTTTAAAAACACTGGAAGATAGGTATGAGCTGGATATTTTAGAAAAAATAAGGAAATTAGAAATAGAAGGGTACGAAAGGTATGAAGAAAAAGCTAAAGAGATTTTAACCACAGCAATTCAAAAGTACGGACTTTCTCAGGCCCAAGAAACAACCACTACAACTGTCGCTCTGCCTAATGAGGATATTAAAGGCAGAATCATTGGCAAAGAAGGAAGAAATATTAAAGCTCTTGAAAAATTAACGGGTGTAGAAATAATAGTTGACGAAACGCCAGAAGCAGTGGTAATCTCTGGCTTTGATCCAGTTAGACGTCAAATAGCTAAGTTTGCTTTGGAAAAATTAATTTTGGATGGAAGAATCCAGCCAGCCAGAATTGAAGAAAAAGTAAAAGAAGCAAATAAGGAAATAGATGCCCAGATTAAAAAAGCCGGAGAAATAGCAGCTTATGAGTTCGGTCTTGTGGGGCTAGAGCCAAAGCTGATGCAACTTCTTGGCAGATTAAAATTCAGAACAAGTTACGGCCAGAATGTTTTGCTTCATTCTATTGAAGTAGCTTACTTGTCTTCATCTTTAGCTGATGAAATTGGCGCAAATTCTTTGGTTTGTAAAAAAGCAGGACTATTCCATGATATTGGAAAAGCAGTTGACCATCAGGTAGAAGGTTCTCATGTTGATATTGGAATAAAAATCTTGGAAAAATTTGGAATGGAAAAAGAGGTGATTGACGCAATGAAATCTCATCATGGCGAGTATCCATTCACTGGTCTTGAATCAGTATTAGTTCAGGTTGGAGATCAAATTTCAGGCACCAGACCAGGAGCAAGAAAAGATACGCTTGAAAATTACCTTAAAAGACTATCAAGTCTGGAAAATATAGCTCTTGGATTTAATGGAGTGAAAAAAGCCTGGGCTCTTCAAGCAGGAAGAGAAGTTAGAATATTTGTTAAACCGGAATTAATTAATGATTTAGCTGCAAAAAATTTGGCAAGAGAAATTGCCCAAAAAATCCAAGATGAGTTGAAATATCCAGGAGAAATTAAAGTCAATGTGATAAGAGAAACAAGAGTAACTGAATACGCAAAGTAAAAAACAAGTGACTTAACAACAAAAACGGCGGGAATTCCGCTGTTTTTGTGTTGATTTCACAGAGCGGGTGAAGGGAATCGAACCCTCATTATTTGGTTGGAAACCAAAAGTTTTACCACTAAACTACACCCGCAACTCTATTTAATTATAAAACACTAAGTACTAATTACTCAATACTAAATACGAGTAAGTCGGGGCACCGAGATTCGAACTCGGACTAAATCCTCCCAAAGGACTCGTGCTACCGTTACACCATGCCCCGATGATTTAAAATTTTAGCACCTCCTTTTTGTTTGGTCAATTAATGTGGTAAAATAAAAAAAATATTATGAATTTATTGAAAAAGATATTATCAAAATTAAATATTGTTGAGCAGTGTAAAAAATACAACATTTCCCTGTGGCAATGTCCTCAGTTTCTTTTTCTAGCGATGGGAATAATCATTGTGGTTTCTAGTCTAACTGCTTATGCTTTTGGCACTCGCTACATTGAAGACCCTTTAACCGTTGCCTTGATAATACAGCTTTTAGCAGGGGTTTTGCTCACCATGGCTGCGATTATTACTCGCAGCTTTGAAAGACTGGCAGAAGCAAACCGCTTAAAATCAGAGTTTATCTCTATTGTGTCCCATCAGTTACGCTCTCCCCTTTCTAATTTGAAATGGACCATTGAACTGCTCACGTCTGGAAAATTAGGAAGAATTGAAGAAAAACAAGTTGAATATTTTAAAATTATAAGGGAAAACAGCAATAGAATGCATGAGCTGGTTTCGGATCTTTTAACAGTGTCAAGAATTGAAAGCGCCAAACTTCCTTTTAAAAAACAGAGGTTTTCAATGCAGGAGTTTGTTAATAAGTTAATCATGGAATACAAGCCCCTTGCCAGTGCTTCTAACGTAGAAGTGACTTTTAAGGAGGTGGATAATTTACCAGAAGTTTCATCTGATCCTTCGCGCATCAAGTTGGTTATGGAAAACTTTTTAGATAATGCTATCAGGTATGTCAACGAAAAAGGCAAAGTTGAAATAAAGCTTTCTCAGGAAAATAATAATATTCGTTTTTCAGTGAAAGATAATGGAGTTGGTATCCCGGAAAAAGACAAAAAGTATATTTTTCAAAAATTCTTCCGCTCAGGAAACGTTTTAAAATATCAAACTAAAGGCTCGGGATTAGGACTTTATATCTCAAAAGCCATGATTAAAAAAGCTAAGGGGAAAATCGGATTTCAATCAGAAGAAGATAAGGGGTCGACATTTTGGTTTACAATACCAATCAATTAACAGCGTTTAGAATTTATAATTACCATATTAAACGCTAGATTCTAATATGAAAACAATACTCTTTATTGAAGACGAATCTGCTCTTCAAAAAACAGTTGGGGAAATATTAAAACAAGAAGGCTACGAAGTAATCCCTGCCCTTGATGGAGAGGTGGGTTTGAAATTAGCCCAGCGAAAAACCCCGGACCTAATCCTGCTTGACCTTGTTTTACCAAAAATCCATGGTTTTGAAGTACTTAAGAAATTAAAAGAAAACAGTGAAACAAAAAACATTCCAGTGATTATCTTAACCAATCTTGAAGGCATAGAAGATATAGACAAAGCAATTGAATTAGGTGCTCAATCTTATCTAGTAAAAGCTCAATACGAGTTAAAAGAGCTTGTAGAAAAAGTCAAAAAGATTCTTAACGAATAGTTTTACTATATTCATTATCAAAGTAAATGAAAATAGAACCTCAACAGCTAAAAGCCTTTTTAATTGATGCTGACTTAATTACTGAAGAGCAATTTGACCAGGCACACAAAAAGGCCAAAAAAACCAAGCAGCAAGTTGGTAATATTTTGGTTTCAGAAGGCTTAATCAGCCAAGATCAATTAACAAAACTAGAAGCCTATATTTTAGGAATCCCATTCGTTAATCTAGAGAAAGAAGCCATTGATCCTAAAGTTTTAAAAATCGTTCCAGAGCCAATCGCTCGATCCCATAATATCATTGCTTTCAGAAAGACAGGGACTAATCTGGAAGTGGCCATGCTTGACCCAAAAGACTTAAGAACAATTGAGTTTCTTAAAAAAACAACCAATTTAAAAATCTTGCCTCGCCTTACAAGTCCAAATTCAATTAAAAGCGTATTACGGCAGTATCAAAAAACCTTAGAAGCTGAATTCGGAGAGATTATAAAAAAAGAGGTTGGAGTAATCAAGCCAGTTGAAGAAGAAAAGCTAGCAGAAAAAGCCGAGCTTGAAAAGATGGCAGAAGAACTGCCTGTTATAAGAATTGTTGATACTTTAATGAAGCACGCGATATTGCAACGCGCTTCAGATATTCATATTGAGCCAACAGAAAAAGAAGTTTTAGTCAGATACAGAATTGACGGTGTTTTAAGAGATGCTATGACTCTGCCCAAATTAGCAACTTCAGGAATTGTAGCCAGGGTCAAAGTGCTTTCTAATTTAAAACTAGATGAACACCGCTTACCTCAAGATGGTCGTTTTAAAATAGAAACTGAAGATTATAAATATTCAATCAGGGTCTCAATACTTCCGGTTTTTGATGGTGAAAAAGTTGTAATGAGGCTTTTACCTGAAACCACCAAAGCTTTTTCTCTAGAGCAATTGGGTTTAAGAGACGATGGTCTCGAAAGAATCCATCTCGCTTTACGGAAACCCATAGGAATGATTTTAATCACAGGCCCCACTGGTTCTGGAAAAACTACTACGCTTTATTCAATGATGGAAATCTTGAATAATCCAGGAATTAATATTTCTACTGTTGAAGATCCTATTGAGTATCGCATGCCCAGAATTAATCAGACTCAGGTGAATAAAAAGATCGGGTTTACTTTTGCAAACGGCCTTAGATCGCTCTTACGACAAGACCCTGACATAATCATGGTGGGAGAGATAAGAGATAATGAAACTGCTAAATTATGTATTAATGCTTCTTTGACAGGACATCTAGTTCTATCAACCCTTCATACAAATTCTGCTGCTGGCGCTCTGCCCAGATTAATAGATATGCAATGCGAACCATTTTTAATCGCATCAACTCTTAATTGCATTGCAGCCCAGCGATTAGTGAGAAGGCTTTGTCCTGAAAAAGAAAAATATAAGTTAAAAGATGCTGAAATAAAAGAAATTGCAAAATATTGTGACACTGAAGTAATTTTAAAAATCTTGAAACAAGAGAAAATTATAAGTGCAAGAACAAATTGGAAAAACATTCCTTTTTACAAACCAAAACCTAATAAAGAAAGCCCTGATGGTTATAAAGGAAGAATCGGGATATTTGAAGTCCTGCCAGTCACAGAAACAATTAAAGAATTAATCACATCCAAGGCCACCTCAGACCGGCTTCATAAACAGGCCAAACAAGAAGGGATGAGAACAATGATTGAAGATGGATTTATTAAGGCAGCCCAGGGAATTACTTCTATTGAAGAAATATTGAGGGCCATAGCTGAATAAAGTTTTTAATCATTCATAAACATTATGCCAAGGTATTCTTTCACAGCCAAATCTTTAAAAGGAGAAGAGAAATCAGGATTCTTGGAAGCAAAAGATGCTCATCAATTATCCCAAAAACTGCACAACCAGGGCTTTGTTTTAATTAAGGCACAATTAGCAGGAGAAGAAACGAAAAAAGGCAGCAAACTAAATATCGTTCTTCCTTCTTTGGGCGGAGTACCTTTAGCTGAAAAAATGTTTTTTGTAAGGAATCTGCAGGTAATGATTGCAGCTGGTTTACCTTTGCCCCGTGCAATAAAATCTTTATCAAAACAAGTTAAAAGTCCTGAATTTGGGAAAGCTTTATCAGAAATCAAAGATAAGCTGGTAGAAGGAAAAAGTCTTTCTGAGTCTTTGGGTTATTATCCGTCCATTTTTTCCGAACTTTTTCAAAACATGATTAAAGTGGGCGAAGAATCAGGAACATTGGAAAATGTTCTAAAAACATTAAGTATGCGAATGGAAAAAGAACATGTTCTCAGAGACAGAGTAAAAAGCGCAATGATTTATCCAACAATAATCATCTGTGCCATGATCGCTGTCGGAGCTTTAATGCTTATCATGGTTGTACCAAAGCTAGCTGAAACATTTGAAGACCTCAATATGGAACTTCCTGCTACTACAAAAATTGTTATTAGCTTTGGTGTTTTTCTAACAAACAATTGGCATTTAGTGCTTCTAGGTTTAATAGTGTTGGCCATCATTTCAGTGCGACTTTTAAAAATTGAAGCGGTTAAAAAAATCGTTGATAACATTTTTTTAAAAATTCCAATAATCTCTTCAATCATAAAATCAACAAATTCAGCTTATACAACAAGAAACTTAAGTTCTTTAATTGGAGCAGGGGTTTCCCTGCCCAGATCTTTAGAAATCACTTCCACAACTTTAGGAAATTATTATTTTAGAGCAGCCATAAGTGAAGCTGCGGAAAAAGTAAGAAAAGGGGCTAAGTTTTCTGAGATTTTGACGCGTCATAAAAATATCTATCCTTCGATTGTTATTCAAATGATTGCTGTGGGAGAAGAAACCGGTGAAACATCAAAGGTTTTATCGGAGTTAGCGGATTTTTTTGAAGAAGAAGTGTCTAATGCCACAAAGAACCTGGCTTCTGTTATTGAACCAGTTTTAATGATTATTATTGGAATTACAATTGGTTTTTTTGCAGTTTCAATGGTTCAACCAATGTATAGTATGCTTGGAAATGTATGATGATGAAAAGCTCAAAACTCAAATTAGAAATTACAAAAAATGCAGGATTTACTCTCATTGAAATATTAACAATAGTTGGGATTTTAACAGCTATAACAGCAACTGCTATTCCGGCTTTTCATTCTTTTTATAAGGCGCTAGATTTAACAAATAGCACACAAGAACTTATTCAAACTTTAATACTGGCTCAAAATAAAACTTTGGCTTCCGAAGGAGCCAGCCAGTGGGGAGTTCATTTTGATACTTCTTCTGGTCTCCACCAATTTACTTTATTTAAAGGAGCAGACTATGCAACCAGAGATACTTTTTTTGACAAGATTCATAAATTACCAAAAACAGTTGAGATTTATGGGATTGATTTACAAGGAGGAAACGAAGTAGTTTTTGAACGGGTTAATGGCGAGGCTTCTCAGATTGGGAATTTAGGACTAAGGCTAATTAATAATCCAAGCAAAACAGAAACTATATGCATAGCAAGATATATAATTAATTTTTGTGGACCTGTTCCTCTTGGCGGCATAATAACAGATAGTCGTCATGTCCATTTTTATTTAGGCTGGTCTATTCAAAATGCTACTACTTTAAAATTCGACTTTGTAGACGCAGGTCAAATAGAAACTATTGATATGGCTGGTTATTTTAAATCTGGTAAAACAAAATTTGACTGGAGGGGAGAATTTATCGTTGAAGGAGCTAAACAGGAATATCGAGTCCATACTCATTTTCTTGATGCATTTGACACTCTTTTATGCATCCATCGTAATGGGAATAATACTGAAGCTGTAACAACATATATTGTTGATGCTGGAATAGATAAAGAAATTGTCCATTATCGAGCTGATGGCACAGGGGTTGTGGGGCCATATGGTGGAACATTTGAGATACAATAATCTATGATAATTATCCAAAATAATAAAAGGGGGATTTCAATGATTGAGATTTTAGTGGTAATTGCCATTATTGCCACTACCCTAACCAGTCTTTTAGGATTAGTATCTTTTTCCTTGAGAATCATTAGCTTAACAAGACAAACCAGTCAGGCTAACAATACTGCCCAAGGAATAATGGAGCAAGTTCGGAATTTTCGAGATGGAACAAATTGGAATACAGATGGTCTTGGAATATTAGCTACTGATGTCAATTATTATGCTCAAAAATCTGGCTCACCACCTAAATGGCAGTTAGTTCAGGGAACAAAGACAATAAATGGTTTTACTCAAAAAGTTGTTTTTGAAGATGTAATGAGAAACGGAAACGACGACATTGTTGTTAGTGGTGGAACTGATGATTCAGACACAAGAAAAATAACTGCTACTGTTTTTTGGGAAGAAAGAGGAAAAGCCCACCAGATAGAATTAGTCACTTATTTAACTAATTGGAAACAATGAACAAAGGATTTACTCTGGCAGAAATTTTAATCTATATTGGAGTGCTGGTGATAATTGTTTCAGCTGTTTCTTCTTTTTTCCTTTGGGCAAATCGTTCCAGTGCTAAATCAAAAGCAATAAATGAAGTACTTTATAATACCAGAAGAGCTATGGGAATAATGACTTATGAAATAAAAGAGGCAAAAAGTATTTATACTCCAACCACTATCTCACACCAGCTTTCTCTTGAAACTACTCATTATTTATCCGAAGGAGAAGAAACAAGTTTTATTGATTTTTATCTTTGTGGCGCCCAAATCTGTTTTAAAAAAGAATCACAAGATGCTGTTGTCCTAACTTCAGATAAGGTGGAAGTAAGTAATTTAGAATTCACTCAAGTTACCACCACCTCAACCATTCCTTCTGTTCAAATTAACTTAAAAATCAATTACAAAACATCATCTGATAGACCAGAATATCAAGCCTCAATCAACACCACCTCTACTGCTTCATTAAGATCATATTAAATCTATCGTAATTCATGATTCATAATTTAAAATTCAAATTTCAAAGAGGTTTTGCCGCGCTTTACATTACCATTTTAATCTTGGCAGCAGTTTTTGCCATTGCAGTTAGTATTTCCGTTTTAACTTATGATCAACAGAAAATATTTCAAAACATTGTGAAATCAACGCAAGCTTATTATGCTACTGAAGCTGGACTTGAAGATGCGCTTTTAAGGCTTGAAAATGATATGAATTGGTCGAGCCAATATAGCCTTGATGTAGGTAGCGCCTCCATAATAATTGATATCTCCGATGAAATTGGTAGTTCGAGGACCATAACCTCTGAAGGTAATTCTTCTGATAGAATCAGAAGATTGGAAGTAACTTATGAAATTCATTCTGAAGAAACTTCTTTTCATTACGGGGCTCAGGTTGGGGAGGGAGGAATTATTATGGATGATGGAAGCGTAATTTATGGCAATGTTTACTCCAATGGAAACATTACGGCTGCTGCCAATACTGAAATTACCGAGACAACTAAAGTAACTAAAAGTGGTAATAAAATACAGGGAGCAACTATTGGACAGAATGCTTATGTTGATATCTGCCAGGATTCTGACATAGGTGGTACTTTAATTGTTTCAAATAATATTAACTGCACTGCAGCAAACATTGAAATTCTTACTGATGAAATACCTGTTCTTCCAATGCCCATAACCCAAGAACAAATTGATGAATGGAAAAACCAAGCGCTTTCTGGTGGCACCATCTCAGAATATAATCTAAGTGGTATGCAAATAGATTATTTAGGACCTAAAAAGATTGATGGTATTATGACAGTTCAAGACAATGCTCAGCTTTATATGACTGGCACTATTTGGGTAACAGGAAGAATTACAATTCAAAATAATGCACAAGTTAAGCTAGACCAAGCAGCTTATGGCTCTCTTAGCGGAGTGATAATCACTGACGATATAGTTGTGCTTCAAGACAGTGGAAAAGCTTTGGGCTCTGGGCTGGAAGGAAGCTATCTTTTAATAATCTCTACTGATTCTAGTGATTCAGCAATAGAGATTAAAAATAGCTTTGAAGCAGATATTTTATACACTCAAAATGGATGGATTACTGTCCAGGATACAGCTGATGTTAGAGAAGTGACTGGCTATGGAATTCACTTAAAAAACGATGCAGAGATTATTTATGAAACAGGACTCAGGGACGCTGCTTTTACTGGTGGGCCTTCGGGGGCCTGGCAGGTAACAAGCTGGAAAGAGATAGAATAAAAATGTAAAATATTAAAATAAGAACTTCTCGCCTTGCTCGAGAACCTTAATTTTTTTAAAAAAATAGATAATCAAAAAAAATGCTGGAATATTTTAGTATAAAACGAGAAGTATTTGGACTGGACATATCAGATTTGTCTTTAAAAATCGTTCAGCTGAAGAAAAAAGAAAAAGCTTTAAAGCTTGTTTCTTTTGGTGAAACGAGAATGGAACCAGGTATAATCAAAGGCGGAGAAATAAAAAATGACAATACATTAGCGCGAACAATTGAAACAGCTCTTAAACAAGTACAGGGAGAGAAAATAAAAACAAAACATGTAATTGTTTCTTTGCCAGAAGAAAAAGCTTTTTTACAAGTAATTCAAATGCCCAAAGTCCCGGAAGAAGATTTAGCTTCAGCTGTAGTTTACGAAGCTGAAAACTATATTCCAACGCCCTTGGAAGAGGTTTATTTAGATTTTCAAATTGTGCCTCCAATACACAACAACTTAGACCATTACGATGTTTTAATCGCTGCCCTGCCTAAACAAACCGTTGATCCTTATGTTTCCTCTTTAAAATTAGCTGGGTTAGAGCCAGTTACTTTGGAAATTGAATCACTGGCTATTGCCAGGGCTATAATCAAGGGCGGAATAACAACGTCTCCTGTGCTTTTAATTGATTTTGGAGCAACAAGAACCAGTTTTATTATATTTTCCGGCCATACCCTAAGATTCACTTTCTCTATTCCAGTTTCTTCAAATCATTTTACTGAAATCATTGCCAAAGCCCTTGGAATGAGCTTCAGCAAAGCAGAAAGTCTAAAAATAAAATATGGGTTAACAGGAAAAACAAAAACGAATAATCAAAAAGGGAAGGTAAAAAAAGAAGAAAGGAAAATTTTTGAGGCGCTTATTCCTGCCCTAGTTGATTTGACCCAACAAATAAGAAAACATTTAGAATACTATCATACCCATGCCAGCCACGAACACTTGCCTCCTGAAAATAAAAAGGTTTCAAAAATTGTGCTTTGCGGGGGCGGATCAAACTTAAAGGGGCTTCCTGAATTGCTTTCACTGGAATTAAAATTGCCAGTTGAAATTGCAAATCCTTTTATCAATATTCTGCCTAAGCAAAAAATAAAAGCGACAGGATTAACGGAAGAACAGTCCTTAGGGTATGCCACTGCTTTGGGCTTATCACTAAGAGCAATAAAAGAAAACAATGGCATTCAATAAACATGATTAATTTACTACCGCCAGAACAAAAACAAGAGCTTTTACAGGAAGAGAAGTTAAGATTAACTCTTATTTTGGGCTCTCTTTTTTTATGCTTTTTAATTTGCTTATCTTTAATTCTTTTTTTAATAAAAAACTACACTTTATGGGATGTGGAAGCTGAAAAAATATTAGTGCAAGAAAAAGAAAAGACACTCTCTTTAAATCAGGAACTGGAAAAAGAAATGGAAGAATCAAATATTTTCCTTTCCAATCTAGCCTCTTTCTATAAAGAACATATAAAAACAACCCAGCTTCTAGAAGCTATTGAACAAACCTTGCCTTCTGGTGTTTATCTGACAAGTTTTGATTTTGCACTTCCAAGCATAAAAGGTAAAGAAAAGCCGCGCATCTCTATCAATGGTTTTTGCCCTGACAGAGAAACCCTGCTTATTCTTCAGAAAAATCTAAAAGATGAAGAAAGATTTTCTGAAATCTATTTTTCCCCTCAAAGCTGGGTAGAGCCAGAAAATGTTGATTTTAATTTTAGTTTTAGATTCAATGAACTTAGCAAATAAAGTTAAATTGTCGCTGATTGTTTTCCTTTTTCTAAGTATTTTTATACTCGTCTTTTTCATTTTTCCGCTTAATAAAGATATAAAGAACAATGCCATGGAGCTGGTTTTTAAAAAACAGGATTCACTCTATCTTGATAATAGGTTGAAAAACATAGAGGAATTCAGAAAAGATTACAAGGAAATTAGAAAAAATATTGATAAAGGCAAAAGCTTATTTGTAAAATCAGAGGCTCCTGTAAATCTCATTGGATTCTTAGAAGAAATCTCTGAAAATTCCAATGTATCTATTAAGATTTCTCCTTTTCCTGTAGCGAAAAAACTGGGAGACAAATGGTATTCAATGGTTTTTCAAATAAGCGCTGCTGCTGGTTTTGAAAACTTTTTGGAATTCTTGGAAAAAATAGAATCGGGCCCTTATTTAATCCAGATTGAGAATTTAGACATTGTCCGCTTAACTGCCCGAGATTTAAATGCAAAAGAATTAGCAGCATATTCAATCGGAGACATTAAAGCTAACTTTTCGCTTAAAGCATTTGCTAATCAAGTCCCTGAGCTATGAAAAAATCTAAAACCATTAAATTTAAAGAAATTAAGGTTTTTCTCAAAAAACTGCCAAAAAAACTAGCGAAAAAAGCATTTTTCACTTTTTTAGGGCTTTTTCTGTTATCTTTGATTTTCAGCAGCCTTGTATTTTATAACTATAGTGTTGTGCCAAAGAAAAAAATCTTGGAAAGCACTAAAACGGAACTGAAATTCAAATCAGAAACATATCAGGAAGTCCTTCAAACCTGGCAGAATAGAGAAGAACAATTTGAACAAACTGATGTTAAGCAATACCCAGATCTTTTTGTCAGATAGGAAAAAGTTTGATTTTTTCTGATTTTAAGATAGAATAATGTTATTGCCTTTACTAAAAAGTCCCCGTAGTTCAATGGATAGAACACTGGCCTTCTAAGCCAGACATAGGGGTTCGATTCCTCTCGGGGACACACCTCTTTAAGATAGTTATAGAAAAAAATAAAAGCTTATGTTAATTCACAAGAAAAAAGAAAAAATTATAAAAGAACATAAAAAGCATGAACAAGATACTGGCTCGCCAGAAGTTCAAATCGCTTTGCTTACTGGACAAATTAAAGAACTTTTGTCTCATTTAAAAAAACACCCTAAAGACCTCCATTCAAAAAGAGGGCTTTTGAAAATGGTCTCAAAAAGAAGAAAGCTTTTAAAGTATCTGAAAGAAGAAAGCACTAGAAGGTACAACGCAATTATCAAAAAAATGGGACTCAAAAGATAATATGACCATGAAACACGCTGGCCAAAGAATAGCGCTCCTCATTGATGTTCAGAATCTTTATCATTCTGGAAAAAATCTTTATGGAGCACACGTCAATTTTAAAGAAATTCTTAAAACAGCAGTCAGCAAAAGAAAATTGATAAGAGCTTTTGCTTATGTTGTGAGGACAAAAACTGGTGAGGAAAAGCCTTTTTTTGAAGCCCTGATAAAACTAGGCATAGAAACAAGGGTGCGCGACTTGCAAGAATTTTATGGAGGTTTAAAAAAAGCTGATTGGGATGTGGGTATTACTGTTGATGCTATTAGGATCTCACCTACTGTTGATACAATTGTTTTGGCTTCTGGAGATGGAGATTTTGTGCAACTAGTTGAATATTTAAAAAACAGAGGGAAAAGAGTTGAAGTTATTGCTTTTGGCAGATCAGCTTCTTCAATGCTTAAAAAAGAAGTTGATGAATTCATTGACATTGATAAAAGTCCAAGGAAATATTTATTAAAAAAATGATTATGAATAATATTATTTATGGCTGAAAAATTTAAGTTAGAAATTGCTAAGAGAGATTTAACAGTTGAAATTACGGACTTAGCAGAACAAAGTAATGGTTCTGTTTTTGTTCAATATGGAGATACTTTGGTTCTGGCAACAGCAGTAATGTCTAGCAGAGAAACCAATCTTGATTATTTTCCACTGAGCGTTAATTACGAAGAAAAATTCTATGCAGCAGGAAAAATTAAAGGCTCAAGATACGTAAAAAGAGAAGGCAGGCCCACAGATGAAGCGATTTGCAATTCTAGGTTGATTGACAGAGCTATTAGACCTCTCTTCAACCAAAACCTGAAAAGAGACATACAGATTATAGTAACTGTTCTTTCCTGGGACGGACAGAATGATCCTGATGTTTTAGGGCTTTTAGCTTCATCATTAGCTCTTTCAATATCTGATATTCCCTGGCAGGGACCGCTCGCAGCAGTCAGAATAGGAAGAATTGAAGATAAGTTTATCTTAAACCCGAATTATGAACAGATAGAAAAAAGCGATATGAATATTGTTTTTTCTGCAGTAGAATCAGAAAAAGAGATTTTGGTCAATATGATAGAGGGTAATTTCAATGAAATAAACGACTCTGTGATTTTAGACGCCTATAAGTTTGCGAAACCTTATCTTAAAATAATAATTGATTTTGAAAATAAAATTATAGGGGAAAAAGCAAAAGAAAAAATTGCTTCAGTAGAGCCTGAAAAAGAAATTGAGCTGGAAAACGAAATCAATAAAATAATAAAAGATGGGTTGGAAAAAGCACTTTATCAAAAAGACAAAAAACAAAGAAAGAGTGAAATTGGCCAGATTAAAGAGCAGATAATTGTTTTAGCAAAAGAAAATTATCCGGAAAAGATTAATTACGCTGTTGATTTTTTTGATAAACAGATTAAAAAAATTGTCCGAAGCAACATATTGGAAAAAGAAAAAAGAATTGATGGAAGAAAATTAAATGAAACAAGAAAGATTAGTTCTCGAGTAGGGCTTATACCAAGAAGTCATGGCTCTGGAGTTTTCTTAAGAGGACAAACAAAGTCTCTTTCAATCCTCACATTAGGATCTCCAGGCGATGTTCAGCTTCTTGAGGGAATGGAGATTGTAGGAAAAAAACGCTTCATGCATCATTATAATTTTCCTCCTTACTCAGTAGGAGAAGTGAGGCCAATCAGAGGACCGGGCCGAAGAGAAATCGGCCACGGAGCTTTAGCTGAAAAATCTCTTATACCATTGATTCCCTCTTCTGATGACTTCCCTTATACGATCAGGATTGTTTCTGAAATTTTATCCTCTAATGGTTCAACGAGCATGGCCTCTGTTTGCAGTTCTTCCTTAGCATTAATGGATGCAGGTGTCCCGATAAAATCACCCGTAGCGGGAATATCTATAGGATTAGTAGTTGAAAACGGAGTAAAACTTCCAAACAGTCAAACTGATTACAAGCTTTTAGTTGATATTCAAGGCCTTGAAGACTACAACGGTGATATGGATTTTAAGCTGGCGGGCACCAGAAAAGGAGCAACAACTGTTCAGATGGACATAAAAGTTGGAGGAATTACAGAAAAAATGTTTGAAGAAGCATTAGAGAAAGCAAAAAAAGCAAGACTTGAGATTTTAGATGCAATGAAAAAGGTGTTGGAAAAACCCAGACCAAAACTTTCTTCTTATGCGCCTAGAATTTTAATTCTCCAAATTAACCCAGAAAAAATCGGCAAGGTTATTGGACCAGGTGGAAAAATAATTAATGAAATCATTGAAGAATGCAGTGTTTCTATTGATATTGAAGAAACTGGAAGGGTTTTGATTACTGCAGAGAAAGAAGAGGCTGGAAAAAAAGCTTTTGAATGGATAAGAAATATCACAAGAGAAGTTAAGGTTGGAGAGGTTTTCCAGGGCAAAGTAACAAGAATTCTGGATTTCGGCGCTTTTGTTGAAATCCTTCCTGGACAAGAAGGTCTGGTTCACATCTCCAAGCTAGCCCCCTATAGGGTGAATAAAGTTACAGATATTGTTAAAATAGGAAGTGTAGTAGGGGTTAAAATAATTTCTATTGACGAACAAGGAAGAATAAACCTATCCTTAAGTCAAAACAAAGAACAACATGGAGCACACGAAAGAAGAAAATAATCAAACAGAAGAAAAATTAAAACTTGTTAAAACAAAAACTAAAACTCCCTTAGAGAGAGCAGAGGAAAGATTGAGAAAGACTCGCTTAGATGATGACAGTAGTCTTTCTGAGCAAGAGACAATTTCTCCACCTCAACAAGCCCAACCAGAGCCAAGCCCACAACCAAGGCCCATCGAACAGCCGGAACTACCAGAAACTACAGAGCCGCCCTCACCAGAACAGGTTTCTCCTAAGCCTCTACCTGAAAAAGAAAAGCTTTCAGTGACGCCCATAGAAATCTCGAAACAAAAAGCAAAAGAAGAATTAAAGCAGGCTTTAGAAGAAAAACCAAGCCCAAAAGAAACATTGCTTGAACCTAAAAAACAGACACTAGAACCGTCCCATAAGAAAGAGGTGGAAGTCCCGACAAAACAAGAACCTTCAGAGGAAAAAGAGGAAAAGGTGGAATTTTTGAAAAGAGAAGGAGTAAGAACAATGCAAAAGGATCTCAAGCAAACCAGAGAATTCGAAGCTAAAGAAGAAAGGCAAAGAATTACTGATTTACAGGCTAAACCCAAGAAAACCGAAGTTAAAAAACAAATCGAACCAAAACTAGTTGAAAAAAAGCCAACAACACAACCATTGCCCGAAAAAGACCTTATTCCTCAACCCCCAAAAAGACCTTCTTCTTTTAAGAAAATTATTGTTAGGCTTAGTGTTTTTGCACTCATCGTTTTAGTGATAAGTTTTACTTACTGGTTCTTCGCTCAAAGAGAACAATTAGCTGAGAAAGATATTACCCCTTTAACAGAACAAGAGACTCCTCAAGAACAAGAGATTGTTGAGGAACCAGAAATCACGATTCCCCAATCAATAATCTCTGTGGCTGACACTCTTACTTTCAATGCCACAACCACCAAAGATATAGAGAATATTTATAATCAAATCATAACTCGGGTTTTAACAGAAAATAAATTTGTCCGTGTTATTATTAAGAACGAACAGGAGAAACGTTTATTTAACTTAAATGAGATTGCTCAAACATTTCAAATCACAATACCAGCCGAAGTTTTAGAAAATTTAAAAATAGATGTTTTTAATTTATTGGTTTATCCTCAGGAACACGGCAAAAGAGGCGTAGTTATTGCTGAGATAAAAGACAAAGAAAAATTAACTTTATCGTTGACCAATTGGGAAGCTGACATCGTTGCGAATGGATTACAGATTTCTGGAAATAAAATTCCAGCTCTGTCTACTGAATTTAAAGATTATTCTTTCGATAATGTTCCTTTTCGCTTCCTGACGCTATCAAAAAGCGATCTGGGTCTTTGCTATGTTTTATCGGGAGATTATTTTGCTATTAGCAGCTCCTTTAAGAGTATAGAAGAAACAATAAAGGCCTTTAAAGAACAGGTTGTTATTGATGAATTAAAAGAGAAAGCTGGTCAATTATTTATAGTTGGGTTTGAAGGAAAAACGCTTACGTCTGAGTTTGAAGAGTTCTTCAAAAAATACAAACCAGGAGGAGTATTGTTGCTTTCTAAAAATATTGAAAACAGTGAACAATTAAAGACTTTAATTAATGACCTTCAAAGTCTTTCGGAAAAAGAAACTGGACTCCCTCTTTTCATTGCTGTTGACCAAGAAGGCGGTCTAATATCAAGGCTTGGATTTTTAGAAGAAAAAACCGCTCAATCTGAAATATCAAGTCAAAACTATGCCTATGCAGTTGGCTTGAAAAGAGGCGAAGAATTAAAAGAGCTAGGAGTAAATCTTAATTTAGCTCCTATCTTGGATAGTGCTCAAAATGATGACTTTCTTTTTGAACGATCATTCCAAAAATCCACTGATTTATCAGGTCAATTGGCTAAGTCTCTTATTCAAGGCCAAAAAGACACTGGAATTTTCAGTGCCATGAAACACTTTCCTGGATATGTGGGTATTGATTTTAATCCAGAGGAAAAACTAGCAACAATCAACTTACCAGAAATATCACAGTTTGAAAAAGCACTTGAGGCAAGTCCTGAAATGGTAATGATATCCAATGCTATATATCAAGACATTGATTCCTCTTTGCCTTTTACTTTCTCCTCAACAAGCATTCAATTTTTAAAAAACAAATTGGGCTCTGAAATTTTAATTATCTCTGATGATTTATCTCAAAACTCTTTGCTTAATAATTTCTCCTTAAATGAAATAGTTACTAAGCCTGTTCTAGCTGGAGTTGACATTATGATTTTTTCCGGCTGGCGATCTTCTGTTGAAGAAGGGCTTGATGCATTCTTCAAGGCAATAGAGCAAAAAGAGATTTCCGACCAGCTCATTACCAATGCTTTTCTGAAAATCAATCAACTTAAACAAGGTTTAAAATAATAAATATTCAAAATTATGAATAAAAAAAGGATAGAACAAGTGAAAGAAAGATTAAAAAAAGAAAAAGTACAAATTGAAAAACAGCTCAAAACTTTTGCTGACAAAGATGAACAAGTAAAAGGAGATTGGGATACTAGATTTCCAAAACAAGATGGGAGTTCTGGCAGCGCAGCTTTAGAGGCTGCAGCTGATGCGGTAGAAGAATACAGCACTCTTTTGCCAATAGAGCATAATTTAGAGCTTAGACTTAAAAATATTGACAGCGCTCTTGAAAAAATAAAAAAAGGTGGATATGGCATTTGTGATCAATGCAAGAAACCAATTTCTCCTGATAGGCTGAAAATTTATCCCGAAGCCAGACTATGCATGAAATGTAAATCAAGTTCTTCTTAGGGCAAACCTAGCTTGTCTAAAACTTGGTTTATCTAAAAAAGACCCCTCTGCAAACACATTGCAAGGGTTTTAATGTATAAAAATGATTACTTAGTACCTAAACGGATTACTAGCGCCTCTAACACCAAAATGTAAGTGACAACCAGTGGATTTTCCAGCTCCTGGAGTTCCTGGTTGTCCACCCATCCAAGCAATTGTTTGGCCCTGATAAACAGTGTCGCCGGGACTGACTAGACTAGTAGAAATATGTCCGTACATTGTCACCACACCATTTGGATGAAGAATTGTAATATGATTCCCAGCTCCGCTAAAAGCCCAACGAGAAGTAGAATTAGTTAGGTTAACTCTTAAAACCTGACCCCCAGCTGCAGCATAAATGGGTTCTCCGCACTTACCATGACTAAAATCAATAGCATTATACCAGTGAAGTCTTTGTGTAATCCTGCATGGAGAAGAAATAGGACACATAAAATAACTATTGCTTAATGGAACCCAAGTACGAGCATATTGAGTAATTGTAGGCATTGTTCCATTTGGGATAATCAAAATATCTCCAATAAAGATATCAGCTTCACCTGACAGCGCATTAAAGGAAACTATCTCTTCTGATTTGGCTTTATATATCTTAGCAATCTCACCAACAGTCTCTCCTGCTTTAACATGATGAATTATTCCAGATACTGGAGGAATTATGAGTTTCTGACCCTCCCTGATTAAAACAGTATGAGTTAGATCATTAGCCCACATAAGTGTCTCTAATGAAACATCAAACTGATTAGCAATTACCCAAAGCGTATCTCCCTCACTAACAATATATTCAATGATTTCTGTTCGCTGAATGCTTTCAAGATCAAAACCTCCTATCAAAGCACCTAAAACCTTAGGCGTTATTACATAAGGAGGACTAACAGCTCTAAAGCTGTTTTCCTGAACAATGATGAATTTTGGAAGCTCTGGCTTAGGTTTTTGAGTTACACTAACAAAAGCATCTCTGACATTAACAGTTTCTGGTAAATCTGTTGGAAGAAAAACAACATCTCTACTTTTCTTAGAAGCAATAGTAGAAACTAGAAGAATCAAAATAACCGCCACTAAAAGCGGTCTAGAGGATTCTTTGAAACTCGACTTTAAACATTTTAAAATCTTATCTGACAGTTTACCAGACATATAATTATATTACCTTTATTCTCTACTATTGAGATGGGTTGTCAAGCCAGCTTAGTATCATTAAAATCACTGTTTTATGATAAAATAGGAATAAATCATGAATGTTGAAAATGTTAAAATCTTGTTGAAAAAGTATGGAATACGCCCTTTAAAATCATTGGGTCAGAATTTTTTAATTAATGAGAGGGTTTTTGATCGGATTATTAGAGTAGCCGAGCTTTCGAGTAATGATATTGTTTTGGAAATCGGACCAGGAGTTGGAAACCTAACCCTAAGATTAGGAGAAAAGGTTAAAAAAGTGATCGCAATCGAAAAAGACAAAAAAATGTGTGAAATTTTAAAAAAAGTGCTGGAGAATCAGAATATTAAAAACATTAAAATTATTAATCAAGACGCACTCAAGTTAGACTTCAGTCCATATATCCAAAAACCCTATAAGCTTATTGCGAATCTACCCTATTACATCACTTCACCTGTGATAAGAAAGTTTCTTGAATTAAAAAAACCGCCAGAATCAATGATTCTAATGGTTCAGAAAGAGGTTGCTCAAAGAATCTGCGCTAAACCTCCAAAACTGAGCCTTCTGGCTGTTTCAGTTCAGTTTTATGCAAAACCAAAAATCATTTCTTATGTTTCGAAAAAATCCTTCTGGCCCCGACCAAAAGTAGATTCTGCAATTATTAAAATCATCCCATTGAAAATGCGCTGGTCTAAAAAATATACTGAGAAGTTCTTTGAGATCGTCAGGGCTGGGTTTGCCCATCCGAGAAAACAATTAATTAATAATTTATCAAAAGGATTGAATTTAGAAAAACAAAAAATTGAAAAATGGCTTTTAAAAAACGAAGTTCGGCCCGAACAAAGAGCTGAAACTTTAGACGTTGAACATTGGCAGAAATTAACAAAAACCTATTTAAAGATTTGATATATTAAAAAAGGCATTATAAAATCAACTAATGAACACAAAACAAGTTTTGAAAATCTTTTTCGTTTTCTTCTTTTTTATTTGTTTTGCAGTGAATTCAGTCCCTGTTAAGGCTTCTTTGACTGCTCCAAATATAACTTATCCCAAAAGTTCTGATTCGCCTATTTGGGCCGGGAAAATAGAATTTAAATGGAGTAATACCGGCGCTAATTATTACAAATATCATATTAACCTGCCAAGCGGTGAAGCCAGAGAAGGAATAACAAATACTACCTTTCAAGAAATTTATGATTTGGGCTTGGGAAATTATTCCTGGGCTGTATCTTCTTGCGATGATCCCGCAGGAACGAACTGTGGAGCCTGGAGTAGCGCTAAAAGCTTTACCATTGAATCAGCTCCTGATGAGCTGTTAAAAGGATTAGTTCCTTGTGGAAGAAAATATGATAATACTCAAACTGACATTATAGAAAGCAAGCCATGCCGACTTACAGATATTCTTGTGCTGGTTAAATATGTTCTTGATTTTGTTTTATGGAGAGTGGGACCAATTACTTTAGTTTTATTAATTTTAGCCACAGGCATGGTCTCATATTTTAATGTCGGTTCACCAGATATAAATGTACGTATAAAATCAATATTGAAATCGACTATCTCAGGCTATCTTATGATCCTATTTGCCTGGCTGATTGTTAATACATTTTTAGCCATCATAGGTTATAGGATAGGTATTTTTGGTAGATGGTGGGAATTAAGATTTTAAAATGTCAAAAATCATTAAATTTATTCTTATAATTGTAGTAATTCTTGTTGGGATATCATTAATCAGAATAGTGTTTAGTTATTTAGGAAAACAACAACTTGAAGGCCTGGGGTTAGAAACAGACCAAATCCAACAACTGCTTCAGGAAAGAGGAATAGATTCTATTTTAGATATTTCAAAAATTCAATCAATAGATTTTGAAAAAGAAGAGCAGGGTTATAAAGAATTTATCAGTCCTGATGGAAAATTAAAATTAAACTATCCTTCAAGTTGGCTGGGAGTAGAGGGTGAAGATTTAAACAATCTCCAAGAAAAAGCAGAAAGTCACGGCTTAAAATTTCTTTTTTTAGCCCAAAGTCTGGACTTAGGAAAATTTGGCCAAATCATTGTTCATGAAGGATCTTTTGATTCTCAGGAAGGATTTGAACAAATCATTGAAAAAATGAAACAAACCAACCAAGAACAAGGTTGGGATATGCAAATAATGAATCTAGAAATTGAAGATGAAGAAGCTGTTTTTGAAGCAGAATATCAAAAAACAGATCGTTATGACATACACTCTCAAGAAAAGATTGTAATCATTGAAACAACGGAAGATAAAAAGAAAGTGGATTTAATAGCCTTTATAGTATTTGATAAAGACTGGCCAAGTTTCAAAGAACAAGCTGATTTTGTTATTGACTCAGCAACAATTAACAAATAATGGTTGCTACAATCTATTAACTTATGTAATAATGAAAATATGAGAAGATTTATTAAAAAGAAAAATATTCTCTTTTTATTAATACTAATAGGAATCTTTGGTATAAGTTTTAGCGCTTTTGCTTTAGAACTTGACTGGCCAGTTTCTCCTGGCGGCGCTTGGCTAAACGACAACAGCACACTCACAGACCTTATTGCTTATATTTACGAATGGGCAATGACCATTGGAGGAATAGCAACTTTTATTGCTTTAATATCGGCTGGATTCCAGTATTTAACTTCTGCTGGGAATGTAACAAAAATGAGTGATGCTAAACAGCAAATAACCTCGGCCATCACTGGCCTTGTTCTGCTTTTAAGCACGTTCTTAATTCTTAGCACTATTAATCCAGAACTTACCACCCTAGAGATACCTGAGATATCATTATCAGGGGCAAGCTTCGACGCGCTAGATCCAGAGAATGTAAGCCTGACCCGTTCATGCGAAATTGCGCACATTTATCCTAATACTGGATTCTCCGGAAGCTACACTCAAATTGCAAAAGGTTCGTATGAAAGCGTGACAATAGAAGAAGGCGAGGGCTCAATAAAGCTTTTATATATGAGTGCGGATGGAAATTATGAAGAAGGAGGTTATTGCATAGTAGAATTATATGATAATTCAAACTGCGACGATGACCCCATAACAGCGATATTCAGTACTCAAAGTGATCTTTATAGTTTTCATTTAGAGCAAATTGACTGTGTATTGGTTAAATAGTCCAGAATCTTTCAAAATGTTTAAAAAATACAAACATCAACTAGTTAAAATAATCTTAAATAAAAAATTAAAATTAGTCTTTTTATTTCTTTTTGCTCTTAGCTTTCTCTTAAGTGCAAGTCCAGCCCACGCAATATTGGGTGTTGGTGATGTTGGGATTTTTGACATAGCTCAAGTCCAGCTTGATGCCTTAGACTTTGTTGATAGTACAGTTCTCCAATACTTCATGTTTTTAATAATATTAATACTTGAATCAATAGTTTTTGTTAGTCTTTCAGCCTCTCTTCTGCAATGGTCAATAGATCTCCCTATTAATCTCACAAACGAAGTTGTGCTCCAAGGTTGGAATTTTGTTGCTGGGATATCTAATGCTTTCTTAGTCCTCATATTAGTTTTCATTGCTTTGACATATATCTTAAAACTTGAAACTTTTGAAGCAAAAAAGGCTTTGCCAAAATTTATCCTTATTGCTCTTTTAATCAATTTCAGCAAAGTGTTTGTGGGTGCTTTCGTTGATATAGCTGAGATTTTTCAGAACACCATTTCAACAGCGCTTGGGGGAGATTTTGTCACCTTAGCCATGGAACCACTCATTCAAAGCAGCTTAAACATTTTAGGGTGGTTTACTGGTATTATTGTAAGTTATGCTGGAGCTGCTCTCATTCCCTATGTTAATATCGCGGCTCTGGGAGTTTTAGTAATATTATTTGTCACAGGAAGTCTGCTTGAAATTATAATGAAAGCAATTCTTTTGATTATTTTTAATTTTGTAGCAGGTTCAATTTTCTTCTCCTTTACGGGCCTCTTTCTAATGAGAATAGCCATGATATGGATCTTAACTTTATTTGCTCCTTTAGCTTTTGTGGCTGCTGTTTTGAAAACAACTAAAAAACACTGGGATAAATGGCTTCATATGCTCACAGAATGGTCATTTTTAGGAATTGTGGTTCTCTTCTTGTTGGGATTGGGGTTGAAATTATTCGGAGTAATTGTCACTGAGCCTACTAATCCGTTTCAGATGAATGCTCTGGGAGGAACTTTTATTCTCCCAAGGTTTATTTATTACTACCTCTTCCTATTAGTTTATTTAGGAGTTGTTTTTTACTTATCAAAACAGAATATGCCTGCATTTGCTCAGGCTTTAATAAGTCAGGCCACAACATTAGTGAAAAAGGGAGGTGGAGCAATGGCTGGTCCTATGAAAAAATGGGCTGCTGGAGGTCCGACAGAAACTATGACGAAAGCTGATGAATGGCTTCAAAGAAGACCCCGAGCACTTCAAGCATTAGCAAGACCATTTACACAACCAGCCAGCACTGCTCTTCTACGACATAGAGCAAGAGTTATGGAAGAAGAAGTAAAAATACCTACTGAATTTGACAAGATGAGTCCGGACGACCAAGCAAGATATATTCAAGCCCAAACAACAACTCAAAGAAGAGTTGCGCTTGCGGCAAAAATGGGTGGAAAGCTCCACAAAGTTGAAGATGAGAAATTAAGAGAAGGTGTTGAGAAAAAACTTGAAAAAGATGCTCAATCATTAGTCGGTGATAAATATCACAAAAAACATGTAGAGAATTTAATAAAGGCCTTGCCTGGTATGATGACTGAAGGCATATATGTTGGTCTTGCGAAAGACAAAGATAAGGCAAAAGAAGAAGTAAAGAAGATGAAAGAAGAAATTAAAACACAACTTTCTCAACTCTCTGCTGACGAGTTAGTGCTTGAAGTTGCACTACATCATAAAGAAATCACAAAAGAAGATATCGAAAGCGACAGGGCAAAAGCTGTTCAAAAAGCTCAAACTTATGTCAGAGAAAATCCCGATTCACCAGATAAATTTCTTAGAAACACTGCCGCTGCGACAATTCATTTAAGGAAAGCAAGTCCAGCTGACATTGAGAAAATAGATGATCCGTCAAGCTTGGCTGTAAGACTTGCATCGCACAGTTGGTCCAGTAAAGGTTGGCAGAAATTCACGGACAAATTTAGCGGTGGAGCAGTCAAGGATCTTATGGAAAGAACTGGTGGATTAAATGCTACTGTAAAAAATGAGGATGATTTTGATAAATTCTGCCGGGAAAACCCACGTTTGTGTTCTTGGTTAGCCACAAACCCAGTTGGCAAAACCCTAAATTTTGAAGGACTCAAACACATGACCGATCTTCAAGGTAGCCCCACAACTAGATTTGAGGATTATCGAGCAAAAATGAGGATTCGGGAAATGTCACAAACAGACCCCAAGCTTATTGGGCTTGAAAGACACATTCGAAAAGCAGAGAAGGAACAAAGAAGAATGAAGGAATTGAGGAAAAGAGGCGATCCGAGAGCTGAACGTCATAGAGAAACGATGGAAAAACATATAGAGAGAGGGGTGGAAGTGAAGAGACAGATTACGGATAATCCAAGATTACACGCGATATCGGAAAAAATAAAGCAAGCGAAAGAAAGCGAAGAAAAAAGATTAAGGAAAAGGAAGGGAGAAGAAGAACCTTGAAATAAAAAAAAGAAGGAGTAAAGTTGTAAACTTCGCTCCTTATGAGGGGGTTCTGCTCGCTACGAAGCGAGAAACGTCGTTCACCGTAACTCCCCGACGAGAGGAAGGCACGATAGAGACAACATCTGCGACCGTCAGAGATTGACTGACAGCCAAGCTCTGTGCCTGCGGACTCGCGAATCGCATAGTCGCTAGCGCTGAAGCTACTGTTGTTCCAGGTGTAGCTGGAGCCGCTGTTGGAGCTGGCGCTGGAGCTACTGTTGTTCCAGGTGTAGCTGGAGCCGCTGTTGGAGCTGGCGCTGGAGCTACTGTTGTTCCAGGTGTAACTGGAGCACCTGCCGAAGTAGGTGCTGGAGCTACCACTATTGGAGCACCTGCTACTGAAGGAGGTGCTACACCCCGTCGTCGAGCGCGAACCCTATCGAGTTCGCGTCTCGAGAATTCAAGCTCCTCCTCCTCGAAGAGGAGCATCTCCTCCTGATGAAGTCTTTGCTCTATCTCCGAGCGACTCCGTCTCTTAGAGGACAAGATTTCTTCAACGGAGAGAGGAATGGATGGCACAACTGGAACTGCAGTACTGGCCTTTCTCATTCTCCTGACTACCTCAGCTAGCCCAATAACGAGCACTAGCAGAATAATTAGGAAGATGATTAATACTTCTATTATTTCCATTGTAAATTACCAAATATAATATAGCATATATTAAAAATATTGTCAACGCTTTTATGTCAAAAAAATACACAACTGAACAATTTTGGAAATTATACGAAAAACTTCCTCAAGAATTAAAGGATGCGCTTTTCGCTGAAGAAACCGGAGATAACATTTATAATATTTGTGAAAGAAGTGAAATTCTGGACAACCTTGAAGAAATCGTTGAATATGTTGGTCGGGTTTTAGTTGGAGTTCTACCTCCGAGTGATTTTCAAGAAGCCTTAGAGAAAGAATTAAAATTAAAAAAAGATATTGCCAAAAAGGTGATGCAGGAAACCAATCGTTTCATTTTTTATCCTGTAAAAAGAAGTTTAGAAGAGCTTTACAACATGGAAATTATTTCACCAGCACAGACAAAAACTACACTGCCATCAGCCACAGCGAAAGAGAAAGACGCATTAAAAAGAAAAGATACTTATAGAGAAATTGTTGAATAAAATATGCGATTTACTGTTCCTCAATTTATTGAGCATGAGGCAAAAATAGTGGGGCCTTTTACCTTTAAGCAGTTTATCTTTATTGGCATTGCAGGAGCAATCTGTTTTATACTTTATTTCAGCGTTCCTTTCTCATTATTTTTATTGTCCTGTATCGTCATAGGCGGAGGAGCCATGGCTTTAGCTCTCTTAAAAGTTGGGGGGAGATCACTTCCCAGCGTTATTACGAACTTTATAAAATTCAAACTCTCGCCTAAAATGTATCTCTGGAATAAAAAACCAGGAACAATAACAATTTTAGAACAAAAAAAGCCGAAAAAGGAAGAAGAAAGAGAAGAAATACCTTTAAAAGTTGTTAAAAAAAGCCAGCTTAAGGACGTACAGACTAAAATAGAAACCAAAATCCGATAATATGATAAACGCTGCCAGTCAACAAATTATAGAAATAGACAAAATTAAAGAAGGCGTGGTCATTTTGAAAAATAAAGCCTTGAGAGGAATTCTCATGGTTTCTTCAACGAATTTTGCACTAAAATCAGAAGAAGAACAAAATGCCATTATTTTTCAGTTCCAGAGTTTTTTAAACTCTCTTGACTTTCCGATTGAAATGGTTGTGCAGTCAAAAAAGCTGAACATCACAGGTTATCTGGACAAATTAAAAGAGTTAGAAGCAAAAGAACAAAATGAGCTTTTAAAGGTTCAGATTGCTGAGTATCAGAAGTTTATAAGAGAACTGATTAAAGGCGGAGCAATCATGTCAAAACAGTTCTTTGTCATTGTACCCTTTACTTTAATGGAACTTCCAAGATTAACTGCCGAAAAAAAGAGTCCGAAAGTTCTCTCTATAACAGAAGAAAAATTTCAAAGGGCAAAAAGCCAGCTTTGGCAAAGAATGGAATTTGTTGCTTTAGGATTAAGAAGATGCGGACTTCAATCTATCCCTTTGAATACTTCTGAATTAATTGAACTTTTCTGGAGCTTGTATCATCCAGAAGAATCTGAGGTCGGTTATTACCCAGACATACCACCAGAATTAATTAGTTAAATTAGAAAATTTGAATTAGATGAAATTTCCATTTTTAAAAAAGAAAAAAGAAAAACTATCAACGCAAATCTTTGAAGCTCCAACAATGGATATTAAGGATATTATTGCGCCTTCTTCGCTTGCTACTACAAGTCCAGATCATCTGAAATTAGGCAAAAAATTGGCCAGGTCGTTTTTCATCTTCTCTTATCCAAGATATTTGAGTACTGGCTGGTTCTCCCCGATTATCAACATGGACACTCCAATGGATATTGCAATCCATGTTCATCCTATTGACACTGGAACGGTTCTAAAGCAACTAAGGAGAAGGGTAACAGAAGTAGCAGCTGAACTTAGCGAAAGAGGGGAAAAAGGATTAATTAGGGATCCAACACTAGAAATTGCTTATCAGGATTTAGAAGCTTTAAGAGATAAATTACAAACTGCCCAGGAAAGGATGTTTAAATTCGGCGTTTATTTAACAGCTTATGGAGATACTGAACAACAATTAAGAGATGTTGAGACTAAGTTAAGGTCAATTCTAGAATCACGCTTAATTTATATTAAACCCTCTCTTTATCAGCAAAGAGAAGGCTTTAATACCACAGCTCCTTACGGACTAGACCAGCTTCAAGTTAATACAACAATGAACACAGGCCCTTTGTCTTCAATCTTTCCCTTTGTTTCTTTTGATTTAAGTTCTAATGAAGGAATACTTTATGGGATTAATAGACATAATAATTCTTTAATCTTATTTGATAGGTTTGGTTTGGAAAATGCCAACGAGGTTGTGTTCGGAAAAGCAGGAAGCGGAAAGAGTTATTTTGTAAAGCTAGAAGTTTTAAGGTCTTTAATGACAGGGGTTGAAGTTATGATTTTAGATCCTGAAAACGAATATAAATATTTAGCTGATGCAGCAGGTGGTTCTTTTTTCAACATTTCATTAGCTTCGGAAAACCATATCAACCCATTTGATTTGCCTTTACCAAGAGAAGATGAAAAACCAGCTGATGTTTTACGTTCAAACGTTATTAATCTGGTTGGGCTTTTAAGGCTTATGTTGGGAGGACTAACCCCTGAAGAAGATGCAATAATTGATCAGGCTTTGACTGAAACTTATGCTGCTAAGGATATAACACCCGAGGGCGATCCATCTACATGGAGAGAAAGAATACCTCTGATGCAGGATTTTGAAGAAATTTTAAAAGGAATGGAAGGTGCTGAGTCTTTGGTTAGAAGAGTAAGGAAATTTACAAAAGGAACTTTTTCTCAATTCTTTAATCAACAAACAAACATTTCTATGGACAAACCGCTCGTGGTCTTTGGAATAAGAGATATGGAAGATGAACTGCGGCCAATAGCGCTATTCATTATTATGAGATATATATGGAATAAAGTGAGAACAGATTTAAAAAAGAGGATTTTGCTTGTTGATGAGGCCTGGTGGATAATGCAAAATGAAGACGGCGCCTCATTTCTTTATGGAATCTGCAAGCGTGCCAGGAAATACTGGTTGGGAGTAACTACCATCACACAGGATGTTAACGACTTTATGAAATCTTCTTATGGTCAACCAATCATTACGAACTCATCTTTACAGGTTTTGATGAAACAATCATCGGCAACTATTGATGTGGCGCAGAAAATATTTAACCTGACAGAGGGAGAAAAATACCTGCTTTTAGAAGCAGAAGTGGGTGAAGGAATATTTTTTGCCGGCCAAAAGCATGTTGCTATAAAATCAGTGGCCTCATATACCGAAGACCAAATCATTACAACTTCTCCAAAAGAAGTGTTGAGGATAAGAAAAGAAAAAGGGTTATAGATTAAGATTTTGTGTCAGAAATAAAAAAACAGGAAGGCCTTTTTAGGACTTCCTTTGATAGAATAGGAATGAGAGTCTAGAAATCATTTGACGGACACAGCAGTACCGCGTGCCCACCTCTTGGCATATGAATAGCCCACGATTGCATTAGCACCCGCTTCTATTGCCTTTTTAATGAGATTTTCCTTGGCACTTCCTTCTTCACTGCGAACAAATCGTCCACAGCGAGCTTCTATCATTCTAGGGGTTCCGATAATTTCCTTGCCAGGAACATTGTCTGTGGTAACAATAATCACTTCTTCTGTCATCGTCATCTTTTATCACCTCTTATTTAGTTGTTGGTTGCTAATTTTATAATGATAAATTTAAGCATTTTGTCAAGGGTGCGGCCTAATCACTACCTTCCTTTCTGGCTCCCTGCCCACGCTATCAGTACTAATGTCTTCTCTGCCTGCTAACTCCATATGAATAACTCTTCTTTCATAAGCTGACATAGAAGGAAGCTCTTTCTCTTCCTTCAGCAAAGTAACATCGTCAGCAATTGATTTTGCTAATTCCTTTAAATATTCAACCTTCTTTTTTTTATAACCATTGATATCTAAATCAATATAAAATTCCTGATTGATCATTCTCCTTGAAATTGCTTTCAAGAGCCTCTGAATTTCAACTAAGGTTTGACCCTTTTCACCAATTAAGATTTTGGGTTCATCGGTTTTTAAATTGATCGGAACGATTAAATCTTTTTGAGATAAAAATTCAATGTCAACGTCAAAATTAGTTTTTTGAAAAAACTCTTTTGTAATTTGTCTTATTGTTTCTAAATCAGCTGGATTCAACATAGTTTTTATTAATAGAACGTTGTTGGCCTATTGAAAACAAAGAGGTGACTATCCAATACAAAGCAATGGCTGCTGGCAAGCGCAAAAGAATCACAACAGTGAAAAACGGAAGGAAATAAAGCATCTGTTTCTGCATCATATCTGCCATCTGACTTGTTTTCCCTTTCTTTTTTGACTTAGGATTCATTGTTTTTGTCTGGATAAATTGAAAGATGCCTGCCAAAACCGCTAAAAACATACTGGCCTGAGAAAGATTTATAAGACCTAGAAAACTAGGATCTATTTGTCCCATATTTGGAATAAAAGCGTAAAGATTGTTCATTGCCTCGGGCTGAAGCCCTTTCCAAAAAACCTGGTATAAGGCAATTAAAAGTGGCAACTGTATCAATAAAGGCAAAAACCCGCTCAAAGGATTCATTTTTGCCTCTTTATAAAGATTGACCATTTCTTCTGCTTGTTTTGATTTGTTATCTTTAAATTTTTCTTGAATTTCTTTTATTTTTGGCTGAAGCTGGGAAAAAACTTTCTGCGATTTTAACGATTGAGCCATTAAAGGATAAAGCGCCAGCCTGATTAAAATTGTTAACGCAATTACTGCTATTCCGAAATCATTACCAGGCAAAAAATTGTAAAGCAAAATCAGCGCGTTAAACAATGGCTGAAAAAGTACTTTATTAAAAATTTCAATAAGTAAATTCATAAATTTAATTTAAAATCTTTGTCTTTTTAAATAATTTTTCCACTACCCTATTAATTTCTTCAAAATCCTTTGTTGATGAATCAGGCAAAGCAATCAGTGCAATATCAAATCCTTTTTTAAAATTTTTAATTCTCGCCCTTACTGCTTCCCTAAGTCTCCTTTTAACTTTGTTACGCACAACAGCTTTTTTGGAAACTTTTAACGAAACGATAAATCCAAAGCGAGAATTCTTCAATCCATTCTTATTAAATTTTAATGCCAGAAAATCTTGCTTAAAGCCTTTCCCCATCTTAAAGACTTTTTCAAAGTCTTTTTTCTTTTTCAAACGGTTTAATTTAGATAACATCAAACTAAACAACAAGCTTTTTGCGACCTTTTTGCTTTCTTCTCTTCAAAACTCTCTTACCTGCTTTGGTGCTATTCCTTTTGAAGAAACCGTGTTTTCTTTTCCTTTTTCTTTTTTTTGGCTTATAAGTAATGGACATAATTTTGCATTTATTTTATCTTTTAAAATGACCTAAGTCAATGTTTTTATTAAAAGCTTAATTGTTTGTCAAAACTTAAAGTAAGTCATAAGTCAAGACGAAATCCACAGTTTTTACCCATATTTTTAACAGGAAAATGAAATTTACACTCATTTTACATTCTCTTGACTTGCAGATATAATAACCTATTAAAAACTTATTTTAACATTATGAATGATGAAGAGCTTTGGCAGGCAGTACTAGCTCAAATCCAACTCCAAATCTCCCCGGCCAGCTTTGCTACTTGGTTTAAAAACACACGGGTTCTTTCTCAAGAAGAAAGTCGTGTACTCGTATCTGTCCCCAACTCATTTGCCAGGGAGTGGCTCGAGCAAAAGTACAATAAAACTATTTTCAAAGTATTGCGCGGATTAAACGACAAAGTCAAAGAAGTGAAATATGAAGTTGGGAAGCCAAAAACAGAGGTGATTAAAAAGACAGCGCCGTTCTCCATTGAAGACAGACAGTTAGAATTTCAAGAATTTAAAGTTGATAAAAACACAAACCTCAATCCAAGATACACTTTTGATAATTTTATTGTTGGTCCGTTTAATGAATTAGCTCAAGCAGCTGGATGGGCAATAACAAAAAAACCAGGTCAGGCATATAACCCATTTTTTATATATGGAGGAGTGGGGCTAGGAAAAACTCATTTGCTTCAGGCAATCGGTAATGAGATTATTAAAAATTTCAAAGATAAAAAAGTAAGGTATATTCCAACAGAGAAATTTGTCTCTGAAGTAATATCATCTATCAGAAACAGGGAAATGGAAAAACTGAAATCCAAATATCGAAAGATCGATGTTTTAATAATAGATGATGTCCAATTTCTAACAGGCAAAGAAAAAACTCAAGAAGAATTCTTCTATACCTTTAATAGTCTTTACGAAAAAAATAAACAGATTATTATTTCTTCCGACAGGCCACCAAAAGCCATCCCAGCTTTAGCTGAAAGATTAAGATCGCGCTTTGCAGGAGGAATGATGGCTGACATCTCATTTCCAGATATAGAAACACGAATGGCAATATTAAAATCTAAGTGTCAGGAAAGAAAAACTGAACTCTCGGACGAGATTTTAAACTATATTAGTTCAAAGGTTCAAAGAAACATTAGAGAGCTAGAAGGAGCCCTGAATATTTTAATTGCTTACCAAAAACTGAATAACACCCCTCCTGATATTAAAATAGCTAAGTCTTTATTAAAGAACTTGACTTCTTCATCTTCCCGCACCATTAATGCAAAAAAAATCATTCAGATTGTAGCTGATTTCTATGATCTAAAGGAAAAGGACATAATATCAGTTTCCAGAAAGAAAGAAATTGTTAAACCCAGACAGATTGCCATGTTCTTATTGAGAAAAGAATTAAAAGCTTCTTTCCCATTTATTGGTAGGAAATTTGGCGGCAAAGATCACACTACAGCTATTTACGCCTATGAAAAAATCGCAAAAGAAGTTAATCAAAATGAAAGTTTAGATGAGGAAATCGAGTTAATAAAGCAGCGTCTTTTATGTGCTTAAACAGTGGAAAAGTTCTGTAAAAATGACTACTTCAAAACAACAGCTTAAAAACCCACAGATTTTCCTTAATAAATTCCGAAGTAAATCCCCAGGCTTTTCCCCAAATCATTTATTCTTAAAAAGAGTAACGAATTCCTTGACCCAACAACAACAATGAAAATAATAATATTAAAAGAAAAACTAAGAGAAGGCGTTGGAATTGTTGAAAGAATTTCACAAAAATCTTTAACCTTGCCTGTTTTACAAAACATTCTTTTTAAAGTTGAAAAGAACTTTTTAAAGTTATCAACAACTAACCTAGAATCAGCTGTTCATTGGTGGAGTTTAGTTAAAACAGAAAAACAAGGAGACGTTTGTGTGCCAACAAGATTCCTTTCTAATTTTTTAAGTTTTTTACCTGATAAACCCGTTGATTTGGGTGTTGAGAATTTTATTATGAGCTTAGCTTGTGGAAATTATAAAACAAAAATCAAGGGCATTAATCCTGAAGAATTTCCTATTATCCCTCAAGTGCAAGAAGGAGAAATGGTTAGCGTTGATAATATTAGTTTTTGTCAGTCTTTATCTCAAATATTAAATATTCCCTCTCTTTCTACTGCCAGACCTGAGATTTCTGGTATATATTTTGTTTTTGAAAGTAATTTAATTAAGATGGTGGCTACTGATAGTTTTAGATTAGCTGAGAAGAAGTTATTTGTTGATACTAAACTTTCAAAAAAACATTCTTTGATATTACCTCAATCTGCTGCTAAAGAAATTGTTAGTATTTTTGGTGAGAAACAGGGAAATTTGAAAATTCGTTTTTCACCAAATCAAATTTTATTCGAATCTATGATGAGTGAAACAGATCATCCTCAAATCCAATTTATTTCAAGACTGATTGGTGGAGAATATCCTAATTATGAAGAAATTATTCCTAAAAAATATAAAACCAGGATTCAGGTGCAAAGAAAGGAGTTTTTGAATCAGATTAAAAGTGCAAGTCTTTTTAGTGGTAAAGTGAATGAGGTTCAATTAAAAATTAACCCTAAAAACAAGAAAATTGAAGTTTTGAGTCAAAGTCCAGATTTAGGCGAATACAAAAGTTTTTTCTCTGGAGATATTGAAGGAGATGAACTTTCAATATCTTTTAACCACAGATTTTTAATTGATGGAGTTTCTGAAATCAAAAAAGACAAGATAAGTTTTGAGTTAACGAGTGAAGATGGTCCAGCTGCATTGAAACCATTGGGAGATGAAAATTATCTCTATATAATAATGCCAATTAAATCTACTTAGATTGGCCCAGGTTTATTTCTGGTTCTGGGAAATCCTGTTTTGGGAATTTCCATATAACTTTGGTCATAATCCTATTGAAAATAGGGCCCGCAAGAACAACTCCTGGTTCTTCCTCCATTGATTCATTATTATTGTTTCCTACCCAGACACCAATCACAACAGAAGGCGTGTATCCTATTGTCCAGGCATCACGATAGTCCTGGGTTGTACCAGTTTTGGCAGCCACATCAAAATCTCTGAAATAAAGTAAAGATGAAGAGCCAAACATTGGAGCTCTTGCATTGTTGTCTGACAGAATGCTGTTAACTAATCTAACAGCATTTGTTTCTAAAACTCTTTGAGGAGTTTTTTTGTTTTGCTCAATAATATTTCCTTTTGAATCTTCTATTTTTAAAATTGAAACTGGAGGAATTTTCAAACCATCATTTGCAAAAACTCCATAAGCAGAAGCCATTTCCAGTAATTTTACTTCCCATCCTCCAAGCACAATCGAAGGCCCATAAGGTGGATTTAAAGTATTAATTCCTAAGCTTTGAGCAGTTTTAATACTGTTTCCTAGTCCTGCTAAATCCAACAATACTTTTACAGATGGCACGTTTAATGATTGGGCTAAGGATTGTCTCAGTGTTACTTCACCCCTAAAAAGTTCATCATAATTCTGTGGCTCATACTCCTCTTCTCCCCAAACACCAAAATTAGTTGGTTCGTCAATAATAGTGTATTTATCATCGTATCCCTGTTGGAAGGCAGTAACATAAACAAATGGCTTAAAAGCTGAGCCAGGCTGTCTGCCAGGGTTTCTCTGTGTTCCTACAACCACATTAAATCTTGGATCAAATGAGCAATCTTTTCCTGGTACGCATCCTTTAGGATATGGTTCATCATAATAATTGCCAGTTCCCACTGCCATAGCTAATACTTCTCCATTTTTAGGATTGATTACTATTGCTCCTGCATTATGAGCATTGTATGCTTTATTCGTTTCAATTCCCTGTTTGGTTATTTCTTCTGCCTCTTGTTGTAGCTCCCAGTCCAAAGAAGTATAAACTTTAAGTCCCATTCTTCTTAAATAATCTTCTCCGTATTTTTCCTCTAACTGTTGTTTTACCCAGAGAGTGAAATAGGGAGCTTTTATTTGAACAGGTTTTTCAACAAAACTGATTTCCTGAGCTTTTGTTGTGCTTGCTGTTTCTTTATCTATAAATCTTTCGCTGGCCATTCTGTTTAAAACATAATCTTTTCTGCCAAGAAGTCGGTCTTTATTTTCTCCATAAGGCGACAGGCGGGATGGAGCTTGAATCAAGGCAGCCAGCACCGCTGATTCAGACAAAGAAATTTCAGAAACAGATTTATTAAAATAAGTTTGGCTGGCAGCTTCAACTCCATAAGCATTTTGTCCGAAAGGCACTTGGTTCAGATACCACTCGAGGATTTTATCTTTCGAGTAACGCCTATTTAACTCCAGAGCTAAAACAATTTCTCTAATCTTTCTTTCAGCTGTCTTTTCAGTTGTTAAGAAGGTTGACCTGATTAATTGTTGAGGAATAGTTGATCCTCCATAAATTGGCTGCCTAATTCTTAAATCAGCTAAGATTGATCTTATGATTCCTTTCACATCAATCCCAAAGTGATTGTAAAAATTGGCATCTTCTGCTGCAATTACAGCTTGTTTTAATTGGTCGGGAATGAACTCTAAAGAAATCCAAGTTCTTTTTTCCTCACCATAAATTTCATATAAGAGAGCTTGACCAGTCTTATCATAAATTTTGGTGGATTGAGCGAGCTGTCTCTCATTAAAGATCTCTGGTCTTGGAAAATCCTTCACATAATGAAAGAACAAAAGTGTTGCGCAAAAAACAGATAGGATAAGTCCCAAAAACAGAAATCTGGTTGTTGGGCTGATTTCTATCTGTTCTCGCTTTTTCTTCTTTTTTTGCTTTTCTTTTTTATAGGTTTTTCTGTAGTATTTTCTTTTTGGCATATATTAGTTTCTTTTTACTAAATTTTAAGCATATTGACAAAGATTTTTGTATTGTCAAAACCCTGAAATAATTATAAATTTAAGTATATGAACAAAGATGAGAAGATTAATGATGTTTTAATAAAAGGGGTAGAACAGATCCTGCCCAACAAACAAAGCTTAGCAGACTTAATGAAAAAAAGGAAAATAAGGCTTTACTTTGGGATTGACCCAACAAGCCCCAATATTCATATTGGTCATGCTGTTCCCCTAAGAAAATTAAAACAGTTTCAGGATTTGGGTCATGAAGTAATTCTTCTTTTTGGCACTTTTACAGCTCAGATTGGTGATCCATCTGGAAGGGATAAAAAAAGAAAGCAATTAACCCTTGCTCAGGTAGAAAAGAACATTGCCACTTATGAAAAACAGGCTTCAAAGATTTTGGATATTTCAAGAATAAAGATCAAACAAAATAATGACTGGCTTTCAAAATTAAAGTTTGATGAGCTGATTAAGATAGTTTCTAATTTTACTATTGCTCGGCTTTTGGAGAGAGATATGTTTCAAAAAAGAATAGAAAAGAAGCAAGAAATCTGGGCGAATGAATTGCTCTATCCTTTAATGCAGGGCTATGATTCAGTGGCAATGGATGTTGATTTAGAGATAGGCGGAACTGATCAGTTATTTAATATGTTAGCAGGAAGAAAGCTGCAGAAGATTTTTAATAATAAAGAAAAGTTTATCTTAACGCTTCCCATGCTTTTTGGTTTGGACGGCAGAGAAATGAGCAAGACTTATGGTAATTTTATTAACTTAACCGATAAACCAGATGATATGTTTGGAAAGGTAATGTCATTGAAAGACGAGCTTATTGTCCATTATTTTGAATTATGTACTGATGTGACTATGAGTGAAATTAAAAAAATGGATAAGAATTTAAAAACAAAGAAGGTGAACCCAAAAGACTTGAAGGTTAAACTAGCAAAAGAAATCGTTAAAATTTATTATAACCAAAGTGTTGCTGGTAACGCTGAAAAGGAGTTCAATCGCGTGTTCAAAGAAAAGAAATTACCATCAGATATCAGGGAAGTTAAAATGACTAAAAAGGAAATCGATATTTTAGAATTATTGATGCAAACAGAACTAGTTCTCTCAAAATCAGAAGCAAAGAGGTTGATTGAACAAAGAGCTGTTAAAATAGATGGAGTTGTAGAGCAAGATTGGAAGAAAGTTGTCTCTCTTAGGAAAGGAATGATAATCAAGGTTGGGAAAAGAAGATTTGTGAAGATAAATTAACGAGTCAATAGTAGTGTTTGTCTAGACAAAAGCCGCGTTTAACGCGGCTTCTGTCTTTTTTTAAAAATATATTTTATTCTTCGTCAAATTCGTCATTTAAATTTTCTTCATCTGCTTTGTCGGATTCATCATCGTCAGACATTTCTGCTTCTCCTTCGCTTTCTTCCCCTGTCTCCTCTTCGTCAGTAAAAAGGGTAGAGAATTTCTCTTTGTAGGTCATGGTTTATTTAAAAACATTAGTTTCTCTGCGACCTTTAATTTCCTTTTTAAAGAAACTTCAAGGAGTATTATAAATCGCAGGAAAACCTTGTCAAGTGTGGATTAAATCTCTTTAAAAAGATAGGTCACAGCGACTGCTAATGCATCAGCAGCATCGTCTGGTTTTGGAATTTCTTTCATCTTGAACAGTTTTTTAAGGCTTTCTTGTACCTGTTTTTTATCTGCTTTTCCATTTCCAGTAACAGTCAACTTAATTTGTAAAGGAGTATATTCCCAAACAGGAAGTTTCTTTCTGGCAGCTGTTAAAAGAATTGATCCTTTTGCTTGTGAAACTGGGATAGCGCTTTTAAGGTTCCTGAAAAAAAAGAGTTTTTCTATTGCTAGAATATCCGGTTGATATTGTTTTATTATTTTTGAAAGTTCATTATTAATGAACTTCAATCTCTCCCCTGGTTCTACGCCAGGTTTAGTTCGGATTACGTTGTAATCCAAACATTTTAATGTTTTTCCTTTTTTAATAACTCCGTATCCTGTATTTGCCGTTCCCGGATCAATACCTATAATAATCACGAATATTTTTGCTGATTTAATTTGTTTAGATTTTTAAATTAGAATAAATATCTTGAACGTTATCATTCTCATCTAAAGCTTCAAAAAGTTTTTGACAACCCTCTTTTTGTTTCGCGTCAGACTCTATCTCTTCTTTTGGTTTCCACTCCAGACCAGCTGATGCAATCTTAATTCCTTTTTCCTCTAGATTCTTTTTAATCTTTTCTAAGTTTTCAATGCTTGTATAAATGCCTAGGTTATTATCATTCCAAGCAACATCCTCAGCTTCTGCTTCAATAGCTGCAAGCTCTAATTTTTCTTTATCCTTAAACTCCTCGCTCTGTTTCTCGAGTTCAATGCTTACATATCCCTTTCTTTCAAACATCCATTTAATTGCTCCCTCCTGAACCAATTTGCCATTGTATTGGGTTAGGATTTTTTTAATTTCTCCAAGAGCTCTATTTCTATTATCAGTAATTCCTTCAATTAAAAGGGCAGTGTTTCCAGGACCATAAGCTTCAAAGACAAATTCTTCCAGTTTGCCTTCTCCGCCTTCTCCGCTAGCTTTTTTAATTGCTCTTTCAATATTATCATTAGGCATGTTGAAAGAGCGGGCAGATTCAATTGCCATTCTTAACCTAGAGTTGGTTTCGGGATTAGGGCCACCTGATCTTATGGCAACCGTAATCAGACGGTTCATTTTAGAGAAAATATGACTTCTTTTCTTTGCACCAGCCTCTTTTTTGCTTTTTACAGTTTTAGCGTGCGAATGACCTGACATAATTCATTTTATAATTAATGAGTATTTGAACGATTCAATTTTAGCTTATTCTCTATTGAAAATCAACTTTTTACTTATTATTTTTTTAAGAATCAAAATCACGATTCCTGAAAATATTGCTATACTTAAAGCAACTAAAAATACATCCGAAAAATCATTACTGCTTTCAGAAGTTTCTTTTAAAACGCTTGCCAGCATTTTTTCATCTTTTTTCAAGATATCATTCTGTTCTATTTCACTACTTTTTTCTTTTAAGATAACTTTCGTGTCCTTGGGATAGCTAGGTTGTCTTATAAAGTTAGCCTTGCCAGGTGTTAATTCCTGACTCCAGTGCCAGCCAGATGTCAAACTATACGATTCTCCTCTTGGGGCTTTTTCGTAGCTCACAACGTCTATCACTTTGTTATTGGGTTGAATCAGATTCAGGCTGTCAGCGTCATTGTTCAGTATAATTTTTGTTTCAGGTCGCAAAATGACTAGATAGCTTTTATTTTTTATTGTTGTGTTTTTTGGGAAAGTATAAATTGTAACAGTGCCGATGCTGTCTTTTATTTTCCAATTAGATAAATCAACATTAAAATCATTTTTATTAAACAACTCAATCCATTCGTTTTCAGAATCAGGCCCTTCTGGTGAAGGCAGAATTTCATTAAATATAATGCCAGTGGGATAAGTTTGTGTTTGCTCTTCTGGTTTCGACTCTTGGCTTTCTTTTGGTTCAGGTTCGTATTGAGTCAGGATGCTATTTTCCGTTTTAGGAGTGCCTCCTGGATTTTTACTTGTCTGCCAGTTTGATGAAATAGGGCCAACTCTTTCCATTGTTTGCTTGGTTGCATTATCTCCAGCGGACCAGGAATTAGCACAATTTACTTCATCAATTAAATTGCTTTGGTTGTCAAAAAGCCGTAGATGTTCTCCGTTATTACCTAAGGCGCCTGTGTAGATTTGATCTGCAGTTATATTTGGAATAGTTGTATCATCAGTTCTTTCTAGAATATAAAAACCATTCGGTTGAATGGTTTCTGACAGAGTTATTTCGGGTGCTCCATCAACAGCTTTCAATTTCCAACCATCAAGGTTAACTGGGAAATTGGTATTGTTATACAATTCAATCCATTCGTCATTATAAGAAGTATTTGTTCCCATCCAGGCAATTTCATTAATAACTACATCAATAGGGGAAGCAGCCTTTGAGAAATTAATAGGAGTTAATCCTAAAAGAATGAAAAGAGGGAATAATAAAGTCTTCATTTGCATGGCTTTATTAAATTCTAACAAGAAAAGAAGATTTTTCAAAAAACATTTTAATTTAGGAATAATTTATTATTGAAATCTTCCTAATATTATAATGGCAAAATACTTGACAAATTCTATCAAATATACTAGAATAAAGCGTAAATGAGATAAAAAACCCAGAGTTGGGGGTTAGGAATTTTTCTTAGTTGGACAGGTTGGCTCCGGCGAACCTGTTCCTCGGAAAAATTCTGAGCTTACGTTTCAAACCTAAGTAACCCCCAGCTCTGGGCTTTTTATTGTCCAGTTGTTTTTTCTACTTCTTCCATTGTTGTTATCCCCTCTAAAACCTTTATTAAGCCATCCTGATACATGGTTGTCATTCCTTTTTCAATTGCTGTTTCTCTTAAACTAGCAATAGAAGGCGAAGTGAGGATAAATTTCTCCATTTCACTATCAATTAAAAAGGCCTCAAAAATACCCAGCCTTCCCTTATAACCAGTATTATTGCAATCATTGCATCCAACAGCTACAGGAATTTTCAAGTTTTTATCAAGCGTTCCTATTGATATAATTTTTGTTAACTCTTTTAATTCTTTTTTTAATTTCTCCAATTCTTCTGAGGAGACTTTTTTTGTTTTTAAACATTTTTTACATATTTTCCTGATCAATCTCTGCGCTACAGCCATGTTAATTGCAGGAGCAATGTTGATTGCCTTTTCTCCAAGAGCCTGAAGCCTTGCTATTGTTCCAGCAGCATCGTTTGTGTGCAGTGTTGTAAAAACTAAATGTCCTGTTAAAGCAGCTTGCAGGGCAATGCTTGCTGTTTCCAGATCTCTTATCTCTCCCACCAAAACAACATCAGGGTCTTGTCTCATGATAGACCTTAGGCCATTGGCAAAATCATATCCCTTTGAAGGATTAACCTGGGTTTGAGAGATTCCCCCTAAATGATATTCAATTGGGTCTTCAATGGTAATAATTTTTGTTTCTGGACTTTGAATCTTTTTCAGAAAAGCATAAAGAGTAGTAGTTTTACCAGAACCGGTGGGTCCAGTAATAATAATCATTCCGTTCGGTTTTTTAATTTCTTTTTTAAATAATTCAAACAAGTCTTTTCTTAATCCCAGGGTTCCAAAGTCAATCAAGCTCTTTGGATTTAAAATTCTTAAAACTATTGTTTCTCCGTATTCGGATGGAAGGATTGAAGTTCTGATTTCTATGGTCAATGGTTTTTGAGAATCTTTTCCAGGAGATATTAAAATAGAAAACCGACCATCTTGGGGTCGATCTGTAACGTTTAATTTCAGTGCTGAAAGAAGCTTTACTCGTGATACTATTGACTGATACATTTCTGTGTCAAAAAATAAAACATTTTGTAAAAGTCCGTCAACTCTAACACGAAGTTTCGTATTTTCTTCTTTTGGTTCAAAATGGATATCAGAGGCATCTAAGTGGATTGCTCCTCCTAAAATTATTTCCAAAATTTCTGTCAACCTTCCTTTAAGCGAAGATTCAATTTTGTTTTTAAAATCAGAAATATTATTTACTTCTTTCCTGATTTCAGTCAAAATGCTTTCTGTTATCTCAGTTTCTCCAGTTATTTTTTTTGAAATTTCAGCCATAAAAATCTAAAATATATAAAGTGAGAAAAAGTTGTTCGTTTTGTAAGGTCGCAAGATATTAATTGAATTTATCTTATCTTCTTTAAAAAGTCAATTTTATTATTTTTGAGTCTAAAAATGAAATATAAACAGATAACCAGTACTGCCCTAGAAACAAAAAATAAAGGTAAGGAGTTGGCAAAAAAAATCTTGAAGGAACAAGCTGCGGCAAAAGCACAGGTTTTAGCTTTACAGGGAGATTTGGGCGGAGGTAAAACAACTTTTTTACAGGGTTTTGCCAGGGGTTTGGAGATAAAACAAAAGATATTGAGTCCGACCTTTGTGATCTTAAAGAAATTCAGAATAAAACATCCAAGCTTCAAGTTTTTTTATCATATTGATTGTTATCGCATTAAAAAACCAAAAGAAATTTTAGATTTAGGTTTTAAGAAAATTATTGCTGACCCTAAAAATATTATTGCTGTTGAGTGGTCTGACCGTATTAAAAAATTACTGCCCCAAAACACAATCTTTATAAATTTTGAGTTTTATAATAAAAATAAAAGAAAAATAAAAATTCAATGGCCAAAGAAAAAAAACGTTTAATCATTATTGACAGTAATTCAGTTATTCACAGAGCTTTTCATGCTTTACCTCCTTTAACAACTAAAAAAGGAGAAATAGTGAATGCAATTTACGGGTTTTTACTTGTTTTTCTCAAAGCGATTAAAGAGTTTGAACCTGATTTTATTGCAGCTTGTTTTGATTTTCCCGCCCCCACTTTTCGTCATAAGAAGTTCAAAGAATACAAAGCAAAAAGACCGCCGACTCCAAAAGAAATTTATGAACAGATTCCCAAGGTAAAAAAAGTTCTTGAAGCTTTTGATGTGAAAATTTTGGAGAAACAGGGATTTGAAGCAGATGACATTATAGGAACAATTAGTAAGAAATTCCCTAAAAAGCAGATTTATCCAGGCATAGAAACCATTATTCTAAGCGGAGACTTGGATACTTTGCAATTGGTAGATAAACATACAAAGGTTTATCTTTTAAAAAAGGGAGTGAAAAATACTGTATTGTATGATGAAGATTTGGTTAAAGAGAAGTACTTGGGTTTAAGTTTTGACCAGCTAATTGATTTGAGAGCCCTGAGAGGCGATGCTTCTGATAATATTCCTGGTATAAGGGGTATAGGAGAAAAAACCGCCATTAGTTTGTTAAGAGAATTCGACACATTGGAAAATATTTATAAGCACTTGAAACAGAAAACAGAAAAATCAAAGAAAATAAAACCCAGAATAAAAGATCTTTTAACAGAACAAAAAGAACAAGCTTTTCTCAGTCAGGAGTTGGCGACAATTCATAAAAATGTTCCGATTGAAGTTATTCCCGAAAAATATAAATGGCAGGGATATGATGAAGATAAAGCAACTTCTGCACTGGAAAAATTTGAATTTTACACTTTAATTAAAAGGATCCAAAAACCCAAGAAACAAGGAGAAAAAAATGCCAGAGAATTAACATTGTGGTAGAATAGAGTAATATTCATTCATGTTCAGTTGGTTAATAAATATGAGGTTATGAAAGAGATGGGCAGAGACCCAGAATTAAGGAAAATACCGACTATTATTATTTCCAACTCTGGTCGGCCACCAGTAGAGCTTGATAAGGCCAAAGACTTAGGAGCAAGATACTGGCTGATTAAGGCAGAGTTTGACCCGCAAGAGGTTGTTGAAAAAGTAAGAAAACAAATAGGCCGATAAATAAATTGATAAGTTATTAATTTAATCACTCATCGTCGCAAATATATTACTCGGAATTTATTCGCGACATTGTCAGTAGTAAATATGCCAAAAAAAATCTTAGTAATTGAGGATGATAAATTTTTGAGAGAACTTATTATCCGTAAACTTTTAGATAATGGTTTTGTAACTGTTGAAGCAGGGAATGGAGAAGAAGGAATTAAAAAAGTCAAAGAAGAAAAGCCTGACTTAATCTTGCTTGGTTTGATTCTTCCCAGCATCGATGGGTTTGAGGTTTTATCTCAGATAAAAAAAGATGAAAATCTAAAATTCATTCCAGTTGTTATTCTGTCGAATCTTGGACAAAAAGAAGAAGTTGAAAAGGGTTTAAAAATGGGAGCAATTGACTATTTAATCAAGGCTCATTTTACTCCTGGAGAGATTATTGAAAAAATAAAGAATATTTTAAAGTAATTTTATATTAAATCTTTTTAAATTTGCCCGCCCCCTTGTTTTTTTAAATTTTTTGAGAATCAAAGGCGGGTTTTATTAATATTGATATTATGCCTGAATTACCAGAAGTAGAATCAACAGTTAGGGGTTTAAAAAAGAATATTCTTGGCCGTAGAATTCTTGATGTTTGGACAGATAATGAAAAAATGATAAAAAGACCAAGAACGTTTAAAGATTTTAAAAAGGAGCTGAGAGGTGTGGTGATAGAGAACGTCAGGAGAAGAGGAAAAAATATTTTAATTGATTTATCTGGCAAGAAAACACTTTTGATTCACCAAAAGCTCACAGGTCATTTATTAGTTGGAAGGTGGAAGCTTCAAAAAGGAAAATGGATTTCTAAAGTTTCCGGGCCCCTGTTTAATGATTCAAGAAATGATTATATTCACTTTATTATTTTCCTTAATAAAAATAGAGACTTAGCCTTGTCAGATTTGAGAAAATTTGCAAAAGCTGAGCTTTGGAACAGGAAAGATTTGGAGAGCTCTGAAGGATTTTCTAAATTAGGACCTGAGCCCTTAGAAAAGGGATTTACCTTCAATAAGTTCAAGCGAGCTTTTAAAACCAGAAAGAGAGGCAAAATCAAACAAGTCTTGATGGATCAGAATGTTATTGTTGGAATTGGAAATATTTATTCAGATGAGATTTTATGGCGCTCAAAGATCCATCCTTTTAAAGATATCTCAAACCTATCAAATTTAGAACTTAAAAGAATTTACCAATCAATGAAAGTAATTCTAAAAAAAGCAGTTATACTGAAAGGAACGAGTATTTCTGATTTTAGATTAATTAATGGCAGTAAGGGGCATTATCAAACAGAAAGGAAAATATATCAGAGACAGGGGAAAAAGTGTTTCAGATGTAGGGGTGAAATTCAAAGGAAGAAAATAGGAGCAAGGTCAGCTCACTTTTGCCCAACATGTCAAAAATTATGATTATTTTTCTTCACGGTCAGGATAATTATAGGTCTAAGCGAAAATTAAAAGAACTGATTGAGCGCTATAGAAAAATTCACAAGAGTGGGCTCAGTTTAAAATATCTTGATGCTCAGAAATTGAGTTTTAAGGAATTAGAAGATGAGCTCAAACAAACCTCAATCTTTAAGGAGAAAAAATTACTAGTACTGACAAATGTTTTTTCAAATACTGATTTTAAAAAAATCTTTGTTAAAAAAGGAAAAAAATTCATTGATTCAGGCAATACAATTTTATTTTATGAACCAGGTAAAGTTGATAAAAGAGACTCTTTGCTTAAGTTTTTAAACAAACATGCCAAGTCGCAGGAATTTCAATTGCTTGAGGGTTTGAAACTGAGGAATTGGTTAAAAAATGAATTTCATGAGCGTGGAGCAAAGATTCGAGAACAAGCCCTGGATAAATTTATAAGTTTTGTTGACAATAATCCTTGGCAAATGATGAATGAAGCTCAGAAATTAGTTCATTTTAAAAATGGCCAGGAAATAGAAATGAAAGACATTGAGCTTTTGATCAGGCCTAAAATTACGCTTGACATATTCAAAACAATTGAGGCCATAGCCTCAAAAGATAAAAAAAGAGCTTTAAAGCTGTTAAGGAATCATTTAAAAAAGGGTGATAGCCCATTTTACTTATTTTCAATGATTAATTATCAATTTAGAAATTTATTGATTATCAAGGATTTACTTATGAAGAATCTTCCTCTTGATTCTTCAACAGGGCTTCATCCTTTTGTTGTTAGAAAAAGCTGTGACTTGGCAAGAAAATTTGATTTTTTGGAATTGAAAAAAATCTACCAACGATTATTGAAAGTAGATTTGAGTATTAAAACAGGCAAGTCTGATCCTGAAGCTGCTCTGGATTTACTTATTACTGAGATTTAGCTTTAATAAGGGCTTTTGAGATTCTTGATTTTATTCTTGAAACAGTGTTTTTCTTCATTAAATCTGTTTTAGCTGCCTTATCTAAAGTTTTATAGACTGTAGGCAGAATTTTTTTTGCTTCATTAATTTTGTTTTGAGCAATGAAACCTCTGACCTCTTTTAAAAGGTCTCTTAATTTTTTCCTTTGCAATCTGTTTCTGATTCTTCTTTTTTCGCTTTGTCTTACGGCTTTTTTAGCTGCTTTTTTTATTGGCATAGTATTGAAGTAAGAGTATTGTAAACCATTCTAGAGGTTAAATCAAGAGACAGGGAGACTTTCATAGTTTACTAAATTTATGTCAAGATAAGGAAGATGAAGAGAATAATCAAAAAACTCATCCCTTCTTTTTTATTGAATTGGTATCATTTTTCATTGGCTTTTTTAGGAGCGCTTGTTTTTGGTTTTCCTTCTAAAAAACTAAAAGTGATTGGAGTAACCGGAACTAATGGAAAATCAACTGTGATTGAAATGATTTCAAGGATTCTAGAAGAGGCTGGTTTAAAAACAGCAGCACTGTCTTCAATTAACTTTAAAATAGCTGACAAGGAAGAGCCGAATATGCTTAAAATGACAATGCCAGGTCGTTTTATATTGCAGAAGTTTTTAAAACAAGCAGTGGATGAAAAATGTCAATATGCTGTTATAGAAGTGACTTCGGAGGGAATAAAACAATATCGTCACAGGTTTATTGATTTTGAGACAGCAGTTTTCACAAACCTTAGCCCAGAACATATTGAAGCGCATGGTTCTTTTGGAAAATATCGTCAGGCCAAAGAAGAGCTTTTTAAGATTGTTAAAGGCGTTCATATCCTTAATATTGATGATAAAAATGTTGAATATTTTTTAAGATATCCAGCTAATAAAAAATACGGATATGGATCGGCAACTGACAGTTCCCAGTTAGCAGCTAGTAAAAATACCAACTATCAGATGCTGGCTACTAATTGTAAAACCAGCATTACTGGCACAAGCTTTGAGCTTAATGGTTTAATATTTAAATTAAAGCTATTCGGTCTGTTTAATGTATATAATGCTCTGGCTGCAGTTTGCATAGCAACACATTATGGCATTGACTTAAAAGTTTGCAAAAGAGCTTTGGAAAAAATGGAAATTATACCAGGCAGAATGGAGTTAGTTATTTCAAAACCTTTTAAAGTTATAGTTGATTATGCTTTTACTCCTAATGCCTTGGAAAAAGTCTACAAAACATTCAGAAACAATTTAAAACCCAGAAAATTAATTTGCGTTTTAGGCGCTTGTGGCGGAGGAAGAGATAAATGGAAAAGGCCTATCCTGGGTAAATTAGCAGTCCAGTATTGCGATAGCGTTATTATTACCAATGAAGATCCTTATGACGAAAATCCAATGGAAATTATAAATCAGGTGGCAAAAGGCGTGGGAGGCAAAGCGCAAAAGATATTAGATAGAAGAAAAGCAATCAAGGAATCTTTGAAACAGGCAAGAAAACAAGACTTGGTAATAATTACAGGCAAAGGATGTGAGCCGTGGATATGTATGGAGAAGGGAAGAAAAATTCCATGGGATGATAGAAAAGTAGTAAAAGAAGAATTTAAAAAAATAGATTATGGCTTTAAAAAATAATTTCAGAAAAATATCTGATTGGCTCTGGGAAATTCCCAAAAACTTTAGAAGTGATATGCGTGTTCCAGTTAGAATTTATACCTCAGAAAAGATGTTAGAGACGATAGAACCCAAAGCCTTAGAACAAGTTGTTAATGTCGCTTCTTTACCTGGAATCGTAAGATACTCTTTAGCCATGCCAGATATTCATACGGGATATGGATTTGTTATCGGCGGTGTGGCAGCCACAAGACTGACTGATGGAGTAATTTCACCTGGAGGAGTAGGTTATGACATAAATTGCGGAATGAGGGTTTTGAAATCAGAACTTGATGCAAAAGAAATCCAACCACATATTGATAGATTAGCCACTGAAATACAAAGACGAGTTCCTTCTGGTTTGGGAAGAGGAAGGAAGGTAAAGCTTGACTTGAATTCCATCAATAAGATTTTAGAAGGAGGTAGTGGGATATTGGTGAAAAAAGGTTATGGAGGTGAACAGGATTTGGAAAATTGTGAATCAAGGGGTAGGCTTGAGCAGGCAGACACTTCTTATGTTTCTGAACGGGCTAAAAACAGGGGAAGAGACCAGGTTGGAACTCTTGGATCAGGAAATCATTTCATTGAAGTTCAAAGAGTAGAAACAATTTTTGATGAAGATATAGCTAAAGTTTTTGGATTATTTAAAAATCAGGTGGTTATAATGATTCATACTGGTTCCAGAGGGTTGGGTCATCAGATTGCCAGTGATTATATTAAAGTCATGATGAGCGCAATGTCAAAATATAATATTAATTTACCTGACAGAGAATTAGCTGCTTGTCCAATAAGCTCTGACGAAGGAAAAAGATATTTATCAGCAATGGCTTGTGGAGCAAATTATGCTTGGGCTAATCGTCAAATGATTGCTCATTCGGTAAGAGAAGCCTGGAAATCAATCCTAGGAGAAAAAGCAAGTCCCCTTATGCTTTTGTATGACGTGGCTCATAATATCGCTAAAATTGAGGAATATGAGATTGATAACAAAAAAACAAAACTTTGCATTCACAGAAAAGGAGCTACTAGAGCTTTTCCGCCCAATCATCCTGAAATTCCCAAAGCATATCAAGAAAGTGGACAGCCCGTATTAGTGCCAGGGAGCATGGGAACTGCCTCATATATTCTAGTTGGTAGAAAAGAAGGAGAACAAAGCTTTTATTCAACCTGTCATGGCGCTGGAAGAACAATGTCAAGAAAGCAGGCAACTAGAACTATTTCTGGACAAAATGTGGTAAAAGAGTTAAAACAAAGAGGAATTACTGTTAAATGCTGGAGCTCAAGAGGAGTTGCTGAAGAAGCTCCTCTGGCCTATAAAGACATTGATGATATTGTCGGTGTGGTTCAAAATGCTGGTTTAGCCAAGAAGGTAGCAAGATTAGTACCGTTAGCTGTAATGAAAGGAGAATAAATGAAAAAATTGTTTTATTATTCTACTCAATTGTTAAATTGTTTTTTATTTTATGGAAAAGAAATTGTCAAAATCAGTCAGGAAATATATTCGCAGGGAAAAGGCCAGAATTCGGCGTCAGTTTTTTGATATTAAAGAACAAGAAGAATCAATCAAACAATTGTATCAAAGATTTTTAAAAGTTAATGTTTCTAAAAATAATTCCAAGTAGAGCATGAATATTCAAGAAATTTATAATTTAGCAATAAGTATGGGAGTGGAAGCTGATTTCAGGGGAAGAAAAGCTGTTGAAGGCGTTTTGAAGAGAAAAGAGGAGAAATACGAGAAATTACCAGAAAAAGAGAAAAAGTTTTTTGATAAAGAAATTTTTAATAATCCTTATTCTGACTCTCGAATTCTAAACATTGCTGAAGACAAAGAAATAAAAAGAATTTTAATTGGTATTGATATTGAACCAGCCGAAATTTTATTAGCTAAGGAACTCGGTAGTATTGATTTGATTATTTCCCATCATCCATTAGGCAAAGCTTTGGCCAATTTGCATGATGTTATGGAGCTTCAGTGTGATATTTTGAACATGTATGGAGTGCCAATCAATATTGCTGAGGGTCTGATGAAAGAAAAAATATCAGAGGTGGCTAGAGGCGTTAATAAACTCAATCATCAAAGAACAGTGGATACAGCAAAATTGTTGGGCTTTAGTCTAATGTGTCTTCATACGACTTGCGACAATCTAGCAGCTAAATATTTGAAGGATAAGATTGAGAAAGAAGACAATTTAATAAGGATAGAAGATTTATTAAATTTCTTAAAAACAATTCCAGAATACGAAGAAGCGATTAAGATTGGGGCTGGGCCTAAAATTTTTGCTGGGAATAAAGAAAATCGTTGCGGAAAAATAGCTCTTACTGAAATAACTGGCGGAACCGAAGGCTCACCAAAACTTTATGAGAAAATGGCTATAGCTGGAATTGGAACAATTGTAGGAATGCACATTTCAGAAGAGAATAAAAAGGAAGCTGAATCAGCAAATATCAATGTTGTTATTGCCGGACATATGAGTTCAGATTCACTAGGTGTGAATTTATTTTTAGATGAGTTAGAGAAAAAAGGAATTGAGGTCGTTCCTTGTTCAGGATTAACAAGAATTTCACGAATTAATAAATAAAAAATTATGAGCAAAATTTCCGTCAAAAGAAGACAATTCCAAATAAGAGCTAAACGAAAGAGAAAAGCAAAGATTAAAAAGTTAATAGAAAAATATCAAGCAGCAAAGAATAAAGAAGAACGTGACAAGATATTGGAAAAGATTCAAAAAATAGCTCCTCATTATCCAATTGAGAAAATTTTGAAATTGAGTAAAAATAAATAAATGCCAGAATTTAAATCAAATAATTCTTTAAAAAACTTTCCTAATAATGTTTGGAAAGTTTTTATTATTGAAGCCTTTTTATTTCTTTTGACTTTAGGACTAGGTATTGTTGCTTCATTTCAAATTAATAAAATTTTAAAAGTAGAAAAGCTTGAAATCCAAAAGATTTCTTTTTTTCAATTTATACTTTATTTTCTTTTTGTCACTCTACTAATTTTTCTTTTTGTTCGTTTTTTCAAATATGGGAAACAAAAAAAAGCTATTTTTAGAACCTTTTTCATCTTAACTGTTTTCTGGGGTGGAATATTATTATTAAGCATTTGGATTGGCGACGTTTTTGCCTTAATTCTTATGACTTTTTTGCTTTTTTGGTGGTGGAAATGGCCATCAATTTTTATTCAGGATTTGTGCATGATTTTAGCAATGGCTGGTGCAGGCAGTGTTTTGGGCTTAACTTTTACTCCTGAAGTCATAGTAATTTTGCTCATAATTTTTTCAATTTATGATTTTATTGCTGTTTATAAGACAAAACACATGGTTGAAATGGCTAAAGAAATGATTGAGAGCCGTGCTATTTTAGGACTGGTTGTACCTCCTGATTTAGCGTCTTTTAAGCAAAATTTAAGACAAGTTAAGCCTGGCGGTAAGTTTATGGTTTTGGGCGGAGGTGATGTGGTTTTTCCTTTACTGCTTTGTTCTTCTCTGGTTTCTTCTGGAGTTTTAAATTCTTTGATTGTTGCCTTATTTTCCCTCATGGGCCTTTTCGCTGGTTTTTTGTTTTTTATCTCTCAAAAGGAAAAAAAGGCTATTCCAGCCTTGCCGCCAATTGCGCTATTTTCAATCATTGGATATTTTATAACAAAACTTTTCTAATGTAGAGATTTGACCATATAAGTATCTTTTAGCTTGTAATTGAATTTTCTCCAGTAGTCCCTGGCACCTATCCCTGAGATAACAGCGATTTTTGGAATTTCAAATTCTTTTTTAACAATATCCTCAGCCTGTTTAATTAGTTTTTTGCCTAATCCTTTGTGTTGAGCTGAAGTTCCTTTTTTTGAGATTGGAACAAGTTGTCCATAGGTGTGAATTTCTCTGATTAAAGCAGCGTTTTTTAAAACACTAAAAACTGGTTTACTTTTTGAAATAATTCTTAATCTTAATAAGCTATAGAGCTTATCTCTTTTTTTATTTTCAAAACTGAAAAAGATTTCTTTCCCCCCTGAAGCGTCATAAGTTTCTTTAAATAAATATATTTTTTCTTTTGAGGAATATCTTGCTTTTATTTCTCTGCACCTGATGCATTTGCACTGCCAGCCCTGTTTTTTTATTTCACCCTGAACAACTTCTCTTAAGTTAGAGATTTTAGTTGCTCCTTTAATGATTTTATATGAGGGGATGTCTCTGAGAACTCTTTCAATCCTGACATAATAAGGAATTTTCTTCTTGGTTTTTACAATAACATCTATTAGCGTTTTTTCAGAATAAGGTTTGTATTTTCCTTTTAAGTACAATTTGTAAAGTGGTGTTTTTCTTAACAAAGCACACGGATATATTTTTATTAAATCTGGCTTAAAATTAGGGCTTGAAAATAATTCTTCGAACATCTTAATGTCCTTCTTAGGATTAGCCCCGGGCAAGTTGGGCATTATTTGATATGAGACTTTGAAGCCTGCATCTTTTAATAATTGGGTCGCTTTTATGGTTTGTTTAATGTTGTGCCCTCTTTTATTCAGCTTTAAAACATCATCATAAATACTTTGAATACCAAGCTCTACTTTTGTAATGCCTAATTTTCTTAATCTTTTTATTTCATCTTTATCAATAAAATCAGGCCTTGTTTCAATTGATAATCCAATAACTCTGTGTTTTGCTGTTTCATTGGCTTTTTGTGCTTCTGATAAACTTCTGTTTATTTTTTCATTGCAGCCATCAAAACATTTTTTTACAAACCAAGTTTGATATTTTTTAGGGTAATATGACCACGTTCCTCCAACAATTCTCAAATCAATCTTGTCAGTTGGATGGCCTGTGGCTTTCAGCATTTCTATTCTTTTTGAAACCTGCAGATAAGGATCGTATTTCAATGCTTTAGCGCGTTCTACTGCTGGTTCTCCAGAAACATAACTTTTAGGAATGCCTTTTTCTGTCGGACAATAAATGCATTTTCCTGGACAAGGATAGGGTTTGGTTAAAACTGAAACATTTACAATGCCTGAAAGTGAGCGTATTGGCTTTGTTTTAAGTAATTCTTCAATATTTTTTGATATTTTAATCCTTTTTTTCTTTGCTAATTCGTGATAAACTTTTAATAATTGCATATTGCTTGGATAGGAAATCTTATATCTCTTTGAAATTCTGCGCTTAAAAACAGCCAAATCAAGAGAATCCTTAATTTTCTCTTGAATTAATTCTTTAATTATTGATTCTTTTATTTTTAATTTTTTATACTTCATTATGAATTCAGAATACGCACATTATCTATTAGTTAAAACTAGAGAGGATTATAACTTAATTTCTGAGGAGTTTTCAAGGACTCGTGAAAATATCTGGGAAGAAATGAGATTTTTGTTTGATAACTACTTGGTTTCAGGCGACAAGGTGTTGGATTCAGGTTGCGGTAATGGGAGGTATTATCCACTTTTCAAAGAAAAAGGAGTTGAATATATTGGAATTGATAGCTCTAAAAATTTAATTGAGATTACAAATAAAAGATATCCCGAAGCAGATTTTAGAGTTGAGGATGCACTGAACCTATCTTTTCCTGAGAATGATTTTAATCAAGTTTATAGTATTGCAGTTTTGCACCATGTTCCGTCAAAAGAATTAAGACTTAAGTTCTTAGCTGAAGCGAAAAGAGTTTTAAAACCAGGAGGGCTTTTAATTCTTACTGTTTGGAAATTCCACCGGACAAAAGAATTGTTTTTATTACTTAAATATACACTTTTAAAAATAATTGGAAAATCAAAACTAGATTGGAAAGATATTTTTGAACCTTGGGGTAAAAAAATCATAAGATATTATCATTGGTTTTCAGTAAAAGAGTTAAGGAAGTTGGTTAAGGAAGCAGGGTTTGAAATTGAAAAATCCGGCATCTTTAAAAATAAAAGAAAGAACCGTCAAAATATTTATATAGTGGCAAAAAAAATGGAAATTCAAAAACCAGTTTCTCCAGCTCCAGCTCCAGACATGAATAATTTTATAAATCATTGATTACTTGACAATGATTTTCGCTAAATTAAAATGAGAAGTTGAGGGGGGTACGTGATAAATTTGCGTAGGACAAATAGTTTTCTGCGAAGGAGGTCTTTAGGAATTCCGGGGTTTGTCCAATCCTGTCAGGCATGGACCGAGTTCATAGAAGATTGTTCCCTCCTCACTAAGAACAGGAACGTTAATCGCGTTGCTGTTTTTAGTTTGATTTTTATCAGGAACAGCGATAAAATATACTTATCATGGCTTATAAAATTGTAGTTTCAGGGGCAGCTAAAACTAATCATTGCTGCAAAGGAATTGAAGAAATTTGCAAAGAAGTTGGCAGGGAGATTGCCCGCCATAAATGCGTTTTAATTACTGGAGGCACAACTGGAGTTCCTTACTTTGCTGCCTTAGGTTTTAAGGAGGTGGGAGGAATTTCTATTGGTTTTTCTCCTGCTATTTCTGAGATCGCACACGTTAAAAGCTACAAGCTTCCTACTAAGCCTTTTGATGTAATGATTTATACAGGAGCTGATTATACTGGCAGGAACTTGATAATGACCAAAGCAGCTGACGGCGTTCTTGTGATTTGCGGTAGAATGGGTACTTTACATGAATTTGTAACTGCCTTTGAAATTCAAAAACCTGTTGGTGTTCTAGAAGGAACAGGAGGCACTGCTGATAAAATAAAACAGATTATTAAAGGGCCCTTTAGGGGATATAGGAGAGTTTTTTATGAAAAAGAGCCAAAGTTTTTAGTGAAAAATTTAATAAAAGGTATAAGAGAACAAAAATCAAAGGTCGGAAAATAGTTTTGTTAATTTTTAAAATATGCCAGATAAAACACCTTCAGAAGGAAAATTAATAGGAGAGGTTACTCATTATTTCGGCAAGATTGGAGTAGCAGTTATTAAAATAACCAATAGCTTAAAAGCAGGAGAAGAAATAAGAATAGCAGGCGGAGAAACTGATTTTAATCAAATAGTTGAATCCATGGAAGCTGATCATAAGAAAGTAGAAAAAGCTAAGTCAGGAGATTCGGTGGGCTTGAAAGTCAAAGAAAAAGTAAGAGAAGGATATAAGGTTTATAAACTATAATTTCAATTTAATAAATCATAAAATATGAACAATGAAGTAATTTATCGATTGCTTTTATCTGTTGTTTTGGGAAGTTTGCTCGGTTTGGAGAGGAGATATAAAGAAAGGGAGGCCGGGCCTCAAACCTACAGCTTGGTGGCGTTGGGTACTTGTCTTTTTGCAATTGTAGCCATAGAAATGAACAGAGCTTTTCCAGGAAACTTTGATGTTTTAAGAATCATTCAGGCCGTTGCAATTGGAATCGGTTTTATAGGAGGAGGAGTTATTTTTCGACAATCATCAAGTGTGATAGGATTGACTACTGCTGCTGGTTTATGGGTTGCTTCTGCAGTGGGGATAGCTGTCGGATTAGGGTTTTATTCCATAGCTGCTTTTGCCACCTTTTTATCACTTGTAGTTTTTATTGGTTTTGGTTTTCTAGAAGTCAAAGTCTTTAAAAGAGATTGATGAAATTTGCTGCTGATTTTCATCTACATTCCAAATTCTCACGAGCCACTTCTCCTCGGATGGATTTGGAAAATCTTGATAAGTGGGCGCAAATTAAAGGAATCAAGGTTTTAGGCACAGGAGACTTTACACATCCTGTTTGGCTCAAGGAATTAAAAGAAAAATTAGATCCTGCTGAAAGCGGTCTTTTTAAAATTAAAAATAATGGTAAAGAAACTAGATTTATCTTAACTGCTGAGATCAGTTGTATTTATTCAAAAAAAGGCAGAGTTAGAAAGATTCATAATGTTATTTTTGCTCCTTCTTTTAAGGTTGTAGACAAGATTAATGCCCACTTAAATTGTATTGGAAATTTAAAATCTGATGGACGGCCAATTTTAGGACTAGATGCAAAAGAATTGGCAAAAATTGTATTTGATGCTTCTGAAGATTGTTTTTTTGTTCCGGCACACGTAATGACTCCCTGGTTTGCCTTATTTGGTTCGAAATCAGGATTTGATTCAATTGAAGAATGTTTTGAAGAATATTCGAAATATATATATGCTTTGGAAACAGGGCTTTCTGCTGATCCTCCGATGCTCTGGCGCATACCAGAGGGTCAGAAATTAACTCTTCTTTCTAATTCAGATGCCCATTCACCAGAGAAAATTGGCAGAGAAGCAAATGTTTTTGATACAGAAGTGAGTTATCCTGCTATTTTAGAAGCCATAAAATCAAAAGATCCAAAGAAATTTCTTTATACCATTGAATTTTTCCCTCAAGAAGGGAAATATCATTTTGATGGACACAGGGCCTGTGATGTAAGACTTTCGCCGAGTGAAACAAAAAAGTACAATAATATTTGTCCTAATTGCGGCAAAGAGTTAACAGTTGGAGTTTTAAACAGGATTGCACAAATTGCAACAGAACCAGAAGGTTTTAAGCCCAAGAATACAATTCCCTTCAAAAGCCTCGTTCCATTGAGAGAGATAGTTGCTGAAGCTTTGGGGATGACGGTCGTGACAAAAAGAGTTGAACAAGAGTATAATAATTTACTGGAAAAAGGAGGCAGTGAGCTTGAAATTTTGATTGATTCTTCCCGAAAGGATATAGAAGCAGTCAGTCTGCCCGAAATTGCAGAAGGAATTATTAGAGTGAGAGAGGGAAAAGTCTTTATTGAACCTGGTTATGATGGAGTATATGGAACTGTAAAAATCTTTTCCCAACAAGAACCCAAAACTTTGATTAAACAGACAACACTTTTTTAATATGATTATTGGTATTCCTAAAGGCTTAGTTTATTTTAAAAGGCCGTATTTCTGGCAAGTTTTTTTTAAAAACCTTGGTTTTGAAATTTTAGTTTCCCCTTCCACGAACAAACAGATTGTTGCTAGTGGAGTGGGAAGAGCTGATCCTGAAACCTGCTTTTCAAATAAAGTTTATTGGGGTCATTTATTGTGGCTTGATGGGAAATGCGATTTAATTTTTGTTCCAAGGTTAAAAATTAATAAAGAAAAACTTGAATATTGTCCTAAATTTTTTGCTTTGCCTGATTTGGCTAAAATTTTAATAAAAACTCCAATTCTCACCGAGATCTTTGATGAAAAAAAACAATCCTTTGAAAAAAGCCTTAAAAAGCTTGGTAATAAATTAAGTAAAAATACTGGAGAAATAAAGAAAGCTTTTCAATCAGCTGTTGCAGAAGAGAAAAAGATGAAAGAGAAAGTAAAACAAGATTTTTTAAAGAAGATATCTTCTAAGAAACCAAAAATCGTTTTAATTTCCCATCCATATAATCTTTATGACAGCTATATTAATTTGAGAACAAAAGGAAAGCTGGAAGGTTTGGGAGTAGAACCAATTTTTATAGATGAAGTGCAACCTTTGACCCTAGATTCAAAAAAATCTGGAAGAGGTAATCAGATGACAGAAAAAGAGAATTCATTTACAATAGACTTCCATTGGGAGTTTGGAAAAGAAATAGTTGAAAAAATAAAAGAAATCTTTAAATATGATATTGTTGGAGGTATTCAAATATCTTCTTTTCAGTGTGGTTGTGATGCTGTTTTAAAAGAATTGGTTGAAAGAGAGTTTAAATCAAAGAAAATTCCATTTTTATATATTATGATTGATGAACACACTGGAGAAGCTGGTCTTCAGACAAGACTAGAAGCCTTTGTTGACACAATTTGTCTATTCTAAAATTATGAAAAAACCAATCGTTACTTTTGCCAGATGGGGAAATTACAGCATTGCTTTTACCTTTCTTTTAAGACAGCTGGGGTTCAAGGTCATTCCTCCTCAAAAGGCCAATCCCAAAAATATTGCCAAAGGCTCTGCAATAACTCCGGAAATGTTTTGTTTTCCCATGAAAGCCACTATCGGCAGCTATTTACCTGCTTTAGAAGAAGGAGCTGATACTGTTTTTATGATTCAAAATGTCGGCGGTTCCTGCCGTCAAAGATATTATGGAATTATCCAGGAAAAGGTTCTAAAAGAAAATGGCTGGAATATTAATTTTATTGATTTAAGAGCAAGCCCTAGAGATATGTATAGAAAGCTTAAAGAGCTTTCTGGAGTTTCTACATTAAAATTGATCAAAGCAGTAGTTGTTTTCTTTAAAAAATTAAGATTAATTGAAGGTCTTGAAAGAAAATCTCAATATTTGCGAGCAAGGGAAATTAAAAAAGGTGAGACTGACCTTATTCTCCAATGGGCTTTTTCAAAACTCGAAAATTTATCAGAGGAAAAAGATTTCTCAAAAACCAGAAAAGAAATTCTCAGGAAATTTTCTGAGATAAAGACTGAAGAAAAGAAAAACTTACCAAAAGTAATTTTGATCGGGGAGATTTATACGGTTTGTGATCCCGCAATCAATTTTGAAGTTGAAAAGAAGTTAGGAAACGAAGGTATAGAAATTCACAGACAAATGGAACTTAGTTATCATATAAAAAAACTATTATTTCCTTGGAAAGATTGGATAATTCAGAGAAAAATAAATCCATACTTGAAGTCAACGGTTGGCGGTCATGGGAGAGATGCTATTTATGAAATGCTCGATTGCGTTAAAAATGATTTTGACGGAGTAATCCATCTTTTACCTTTTGGCTGCATGCCAGAAATTACTGTAAGGCCGATTTTAGAGAAGATCCATCAGCAAAGCAAAATTCCTTTTTTATCATTATCATTAGATGAACAAATAGCTGAAGCTGGAATCAATACTCGACTAGAAGCTTTTGTGGATGTAGTATTCAATCATTACAATAATAAAAAAATATGAAAGTATATTTAGGAATTGATGTAGGCTCTATTTCAACAAAAATAATTTTAATAGATAAAAATAGCAAGATTTTATATTCTTTTTATTTTAGGACCAAAGGAAATCCTATTCAGGCTATTCAGGAGGGTTTGAGAAAGCTTAAAGTTAAAATGGAGCAGGATAATTTGAATGTTGAAATTGCCGGAGTAGGAACAACAGGCTCAGCTCGTTATTTAGCAGGAGTAATCACTGGAGCTGACTTAGTTAAAAATGAAATTACTACTCATGCCAAGGGGACTTCCTTTTTAATTCCTGACGCACGAACTATTATTGAAATCGGTGGACAGGATTCCAAGATTATTATTTTGGAGAATAAGGTGGCAGTTGATTTTGCCATGAATTTGGTATGTGCCGCAGGTACGGGATCCTTTCTTGATGCTCAGGCATTTCGCTTGAAACTTCCGATTGAGCAATTCGGAACTCTGGCTTTAAATTCAAAAAATCCAACTGTCATTGGTTCTAGGTGTACAGTATTTTGCGAATCAGACATGATTCATAAACAGCAGATTGGTCATAAAATAGAAGATATTGTTGCTGGTTTATGCCAGGGTTTAGCTAGAAATTTTTTGGCTAATGTAGCAAAAGGCAAAAATATAAAAAGCCCAATTGTGTTCTTGGGAGGTGTTTCTGAAAATGTGGGCATGAGAAAAGCTTTTGAAAGTGCTTTAAAGCAGAAAATTATTGTTCCTCAATACAACACGGTCATGGGTGCTTTTGGAGTGGCTCTTTTGACAAAAGAAAATCCTCCTTTAAAAACAAAATTTTTAGGTTTTGAAATTTCGGAAAAGGAAATTCAGTGCACTTCTTTTGATTGCAAAGGATGTCCAAATCAGTGCGAGGTCATTGAGGCAAGAATAGATGGGAAAGTTGTTGCTCGTTGGGGTGACAGGTGTGGTAAGTGGTCAAACTTGGCAAGCGAAGGCTTAAGTCAAGTTGCTTAATTGTATGATGCTTGACGGAAAATAATATTTTAAATAAAAGCAGCGGTTCTTGACATAGGCTTTTATCTGGCTATAATAAATGTGTTAAATTACCATGATTGAAATAAAAAAATCGAACCTTTTGGTTGTTAAAAGAATTTTTCCCGCAGCTTGTTTTGCTATTCATTTATTCACTACATTTTTAAAGGAAGAAAAAGGGGTTCAGTAGAAGCAAGAAAGATTAATCCCAAGGATATAAAAAAATACTGGACCTCATAAATCAAGAGGCCCTTTTATGTTCATATGAGCGAAAAATACTATCTTACAAAACAAGGATTAAAAAGGATCAAGAAAGAATACGAAGATTTGAGAAAGATAAGAATGGCAAAAACAAAAGGAGACTCTCCTCAGCTTTTGCAGTCTGATGATTTAAATCCTGAGTACATTGTTTTTCGTGAAGACTTAAGTTTTTTGGAAAGCAGACTTATTGATTTAGAACATGTTTTAAAAAATATTGAATTAATTAAATTACCACCAAAAAACAAGAGAAATATTGTTCATATAGGTGCAACAGTTACCTTAGAAGAGACTGATGGACAGATTAATGAGTTTACAGTTGTTGGAACACTAGAGGCTAATCCTGACGAAGGAAAAATTTCTTCAGATTCTCCCATAGGTAAAATCTTGTTGGGTCAAAAAGTTAATGATGTATTGGAGGTTACTTCACCCATCAAGGTGGTTTACAAAGTCAAAAAAATCAAATACTCTTCTTTTTAGTTCATGAAAAATTTTCTTAATTTTTTAATTGAGGCAAATAAATTAAAGGAAATGCCTCGTACGGGCTGGGTTTTAATGGGGGTTAAAAAGCCAGAATCTATTACAGGTCATGTTTTTCGACTTTTAGTGATAACTTGGTTGATGAGCGAAAAAGCTGGTTTGAACGTAGAAAGAGCAATGAAAATTGCTCTTTTCCATGATTTAGGTGAAGTTTACGCTGGTGATGCAACTCCATTGGATTATTATGGTGGGCTTTCAAGAAAAAAGAAAAAAGATAAAAAATTATTAATGAGATGGGTGCGTCTTTCAAAAAAGGAAAAAGAAAAAAGAGCCAGGGCAAAAACCAAGAAGGAAAAAAAAGCATTTTTAAAACTGACTAAAAACCTTGAGCCAAAATTGAAAAATGAAATTCATTCTCATTGGTATGATTATGAAAAAAGAATGAGCAAAGAGGCAAGATTCGTTAAACAATTGGATAAAATAGAAACTTTACTTCAATCCATTGAATATTTTGGCAGCGATAATACTACTGGAGGAACCAGTTGGTGGGAAGGGGCTAAAGAAATAGTAGAGGATCCTTTGCTTTTAGACTTTTTGGCTGTTATTCAAAGAAGACTTTATCGTCGTTACAGGAGATTTTTTGGAGAAAAAATTAGAGTTTCAAAAACTTTTAAAAAAAGAGAAAAAGAATTGATTCATATTTTAGATTTTCTTTTAGAGATCGGCAAGTTAAAGCACATGCCTCGTTTATATTGGACGATAAGAGGAGTAAAAAAACCCGAAACAGTGGCTGGTCATATATTTACTCTAACTTTGATGGCTTGGCTTTTTGGAACTCCCCAAAAAAGAACTTTGAAAATGGAAAAACTTCTTAAAATGTCTTTAATCCATGAGATTTCTGCTGTTTATACTGGCGATTCAACTCCTTATGACACAATTCTACGAAAATCAAAGGGAAAAGAAAGAAAAATTCTTAAAAGATGGACACGATTTTCAAGAAAAGAAAAAATGAGAAAATTTATTGATGATTTTAAAAAAGAAAGAAAAGCTTTTAAGAGACTGAACTCAAAACTTAGAGGTTCTTCTGGAAAAGAAGTCTTTAAGCTGTGGCATGAGTATAGAACTAGAAGCAGTGCTGAAGGTCGTTTTCTTTCACAATTAAATGTTATGGCAGTTTTACTTCAAGCGCTTTCATATGAAGGTCAGGACAAGAAATTTTCTGCTGTGCCAATATGGGAATGGGCTCTTGAGATTTCTGATAATGAGACAAATCTTAAGCTTATGGACGAAATGAAAAAAAAGTTCTATAAATAATCAATGGACAGAAAGAATACAAAATTAATTACCTTCGTAATCCTTTTAACAGGATTGTTTTTTCTATTAGGGGAAATCCCTGATAATTCAAGGTTTAAAACGGTTCTTAATTCAGTTCCAGAAAACAACATAGTTGTTATTTTTAATTCTGGTGGCTGGGGAGATACACCACCAGAAGAGGCCAATGACCTTGCTCCCATTATTGATGGTATTCAAAAAACTTTAAGTGATTTGGGCTACAATTCAATAGTTGTTCCTTATGTAAGAACTAAAGAGAGTTTTCTGGGTAGAATTGAAGGGATCAGGGAAACTTTAAGTTTATTTCCCAAGCAGTCTCAGAAACTAGCCAATGAGATAGAAGTGTTTATAAAGAATCATCCTGAGAATAAGATAATTATGGCTGGGCTCTCAAATGGAGCAATATTTGTCAACAGAACAATGATGAAGATTTCAGAGAATCAAAGAAACAGTGTTTTTGCTGTTGAGGTGGGCACTCCTTTCTGGGAAAAGGTTTTAGATTCTGATAATGTTCTTTTGCTTAATAATAAGGGCAAAGATGCTCTTTCTAATATGGACTTGAAAATACTGATTCCTGCTCTGTTAAAATCCCCTTACAGATGGTTTTCAGCTCAGATTTTACGAGAAGAACTTTCTTTTTCACAAGCCCTTTATTTGCCTGGTCATTACTATGGCTGGGATAGTGTTGCTCCAGAGGTGAAATCTTTTCTTGAAAATAGGTTTGCATTATTCTGAATTATTGATAATCTTTAAGAATGATAACCACATCTTCTCCGGGTAAAATTATACTGTTTGGAGAGCATGCAGTTGTTTATGACAGACTGGGCATTGCTTGTGCTATTGATAAAAGATGTAAAGTAAAAGCTTTTTCTTGTTCTGAAAAAGCTGTTTTTATTAGGTCAAAAAACTTAAATTTAACTAAATCTTTAGAAGAAAAAGAACTGTTTGATTTATATGAAAATATTAACAGTCTTATAGAAGAAAAAAACTTTGATGAAATAAAAAAAATCTATAAAGGGAACGAGCTTATTCCAAGTTTTTTTGTTATTGCTCACATCTTTAAAAAATATGGCTTTGAATCGCTGAAAATCGAAATTGATTCCGAAGTACCTGAAAATTTAGGCTCAAGCTCATCTGTTTTTTCAGCTATCAGTTTTGGAATATTGAAACATTTAACAAAAAATTTCTCTAAAAAAGATGTTTCTGATTTTGCTTATTATGGCGATGTTATAGCCCATGGCGGCACTCCTTCTGGTATTGATAATAATACTGTTACTTTTGGTGGTTATGTAAAATACAGACAATCAGAGGGAGTTAGTCTTTTAGCAATAGATTTTCAAATTCCCTTATTGATAATTGATAGCGGCGAAAAGGTTAAAACAGGAGAATTGGTTGCTTATGTGAGAAATCAAAAAGAAAAAAATCCTGATTTTGTGAATTCTGTTTTGAATAATTTAAACAACATCTCTGAAAGAGCGTTAAAAGTTTTAAATTCTAAAGAGCTTAGTAGCTTGGGATTATTAATGACAGAATATTATGAAGAATTAAAAAAATTAAACATTTCAACTTCAAAGCTGGATAAAATAATTGAGATTGCTTTGAAAAATAAAGCATTGGGAGTTAAGCCGACTGGGGCCTGGGGAGGAGGATGCTGTCTGGCTTTAATGAAAAATGAAAAAGATTTGCTTGAGTTGAAAGAGATTTTTACACAAAATAACTTCAAGTCTTTTCAAGCAAAAATTGGAGTTGAGGGAGTAAAATGTATATGAAGAAAACAGCTACAGCCAACGCAAATATTGCTCTTGTGAAGTACTGGGGCAAAAGAGATCCAGAGCTATTTTTACCCTATAATAGCTCTATTTCTTTGACTTTGGATGGATTAAGCACCACTACAACCGTTGAGTTTAATGGATATGACCAAGATGTTTTTATTCTAGATAACCAGGAAATCAAAGAAGGGAAGGGGCTGGAAAAGTTAATCCATCATCTGGATTTAATCAGAAAAATAGCAGGAGCTAGTGAGAAAGCAAAAATTGTCAGCAGAAACAACTTTCCAACAGCAGCAGGGTTGGCAAGTTCAGCCTCAGGGTTTGCAGCATTAACTCTTGCTGCAACAAAAGCACTTGGGATGAATTTAGATTCAAAGGAGTTATCTATTATTTCTCGTCAGGGAAGCGGCTCTTCTACAAGAAGCTGTTTAGGTGGATTTGTAGAGTGGACTAAAGGAGAAAAACAAGATGGGACCGATAGTTATGCTAAGCAGATTACTCTTACTGATCATTGGCCAGAATTTCGAATGATTACTACTATTGTTTCAACTAAAGCCAAGAAAGTTTCCAGCCGTGCTGGCATGGCTAAAACCATTGAAACTTCACCAATGTATAAAGCTTGGCTTGATACGATAGAAAGAGATTTAGATAACGCAAGAAAAGGTATTCTTAAAAAAGACATTGCTTTAGTTGGAAGCACAGCTGAAATGAATTGCTTAAAAATGCACTCAACAATGATGACAGCAAATCCTCCAATAATTTATTGGCAGCCAGAAACATTAGAAATAATGCATTCAGTATTAGAATGGAGAGAACAAGGTTTGGAGTGTTATTTCACCATTGATGCTGGTCCTCAGGTTAAGATTATTTGTTTAGAGGACCAAGTGAAAGAGATAAAAAAAAGACTACAATCTCTTAGTGGTGCCAAAGAGATTATTGTTTGTAAGCCAGGGCAAGGCCCAAGAATAATTGATAAACACTTATTTTAGTATGGTCAAAGCTTCAGCACCAGGAAAACTAATGTTATTTGGCGAACACGCTGTTGTTTATGATAGACCATGTATTGTGGCTTCTGTTGAGCATAGAATCAGTGTTTCTGTTGAAAAAAGAAATGACAACAGTCTCATTTTAACTGCACCAGAACTTGATATTGAGGATAAAAACATCTCTGATTTAGAAAAAACTCATCTCAAAAAGGTGAGTTTTATTCTAACTGCTATAAGGAATTTTTTTAAAAAATATGATGTTCAATCTGGACTAGATGTTAAAACTAAAAGTGAATTTTCAGATAAGATTGGTTTAGGCAGTTCTTCTGCTGTGGTTGTGGCAGCTATTAAAGGACTATCAGAATTATTCAAAATAAGAATGAATGAAAAAGAGATTTTTAATCTTTCATATAAGACTGTTTTAGATGTTCAGGGCTTAGGCTCAGGATTTGATGTGGCAGCTGCGGTTTATGGAGGAATCTTATTTTTTAAAACAGGAGGGGAAATTATTGAACTCATTGACATTAAAGAAATCCCTTTGGTTGTTGGTTATACAGGAATAAAAGCAGATACACCGACTTTGGTAAAAATGGTAGCCGAAAAATTAAAACAAGAGCCTAAAAGAATTAATGATGTTTTCAATGAGATTAAAAATATTGTTAATTTGGCAAGAATTCAAATGAAAAATCGAAACTGGAAAGAGATTGGAAAACTTATGAATAAAAACCAGGAGTTATTAAGAGAGTTAGGCGTAAGCTCTGAAGAATTAGAAAATTTAATAAAAGCATGTTTAGATACAGATGCTTATGGTGCTAAACTATCAGGAGCTGGTGGTGGAGATTGTATGATTGCAATAGCTGATAAAAATAATTTAGATAAGATTAAACAGGCAATAGGGAAAACCGGGAGTATTATAATTGAGGCAAAAATACCAACCGAAGGGGTTAGGATAGAGTGAATCTTTCTAAAAAAATGTATGGTTACTCTGATTATGGAGAAACAATAAAAAGAACCCCCGAGACACCAGATGTCACTGGTCTTCAATCTCTCTATGGACTTTAATTATTAATCAACAGAGGGGACAATTTAAATATGAAGGATGACGAAATCCTTTGATTTTCAAGGGATTTTGTTTTAGTTTCGTTATTGATATAATTTAAGATAATGAAAAAATTGTTTCTTTTTTTAATTTCTCTCTTTGTTGGAATTGGAATTTTTTTATGGATTGGAAAAACTGTTGGCTGGAGCGAAATAAGCTCTGCTTTTCTGCTTTTTACCGGTATTCACGGTATAATGATTTTTTCTTTGACACTTCTTGTGCTACTTATTGGCAATAGAAAGTGGCAGGAAATCTTAAAAGCCCAAGGTGTTAAGATTTCATTTTTTGAACTTTTCAAAGCATTTCTGGCAGGTTTTTCTATAATGTTTTTAGCTCCTGTGCTTGTTTGGGGCGGAGAGATTTTAAGAGGCTATGTAATAAGAAGGAAAAACAAAGTTGCCTGGTCAAAGATAATGGCCTCTGTTTTTATTGACAGAGTTTTAGAATGGACAATCAATTTAATGGTAATTGTTTTAGGAAGTTTTTATTTTCTTTATAAAATAGGTCTGCCTTCTAAGAACTTGTTAATAATTTTTGGCAGTGTATTCCTAGCTTTCTTTTTAGCAATCGCATATTTTTATTTTAAAGTTTCAAAAAGAGAAAGCATTCTCAGCTTTCTTTTTAAAGTCAGTGGTTTTAAAGAATACAATCAGAACAACCTTCTTTTTGAAGCTGAAAAGGAGATTTTTGATTTCTTTAGGTGGGAGAATAAAGCTCTTAAAAAAACTCTTATTCTGTCATTTTTAAGAGCAAGTGTGATGTGCGTCAGGGCTTGGGTTTTAGTTCTTTTTCTAGGCAAAAGCATCGAATTCTTTTCAGCTTTTTCTCTTTTAGGTTTTACATATTTAGCAGCAATGATTCCTATCCCAGCTGCTTTGGGCTCCCATGAAGCAATTCAATCTTTTGCTTTTAATGCTTTAGGGATAGGCATTTCTTCTGCCACTGCTTTTACAATGATTATTAGGGCAGCTGAATTACTGTTCGCTTTAGCGGGACTCGTAATTGTGTTTCGTATCGGAGTAATGTCTTTTAAAAACATGTTTTTTAATAAGATAGGGAAATTGGGGAATGTTATTGATAAAGATAACTTTTAGATTGAGCTAATAATCCGAGTTTAGTATAATAGATAATATGTCAAAGCCTATTAATAAAGTCATCAGAGTTTTAATATCCAGCGACATAGTAATGAGTGCTGGATGGGGCTTTTTAGGACCTGTTTTCGCAATATTTATTGTTCAAAATGTTGTTGTGGGAAGTATTGCCCAGGCTGCTGAAGTGGCTGGGTTTGCCTCTTTGACTTATTGGGTTCTAAAATCTTTTTTACAAATTCCAATTGGTAAGTATTTAGATAAAAATCATGGCGAACAAGATGATTTTTGGTTTATGTTTATTGGAACTTTTTTAAGCGCTTTTGTCCCTTTAATATACATGATGGCATCAAAGCCTTTGCATATTTATGCCGCGCAATGCGTACAGGCCGTGGCCATGGCAATGGTTATTCCTTCCTGGTCAGCAATTTTTACCCGCCATATTGATCATGGAGCAGAAGCATATGAATGGGGATTAAGGAGCACTGGCTTGGGTTTTGGTTCAGGAATTGCCGGAGCTGCTGGCGGTATTATGGTTGCCTTTTTTGGTTTTAAAATCATTTTTGTTTTAGTGAGTATATTTACCATTATTTCGGCAGTTCTTCTTTTGCTGATTAGAAAAGATATAGCGCCTCATGATAAAGTTCTCCCCAGAGTTCCTCGTTCCAGATTGCCATTTTAAAAACCATGAAAAATCAAGAAATTGCTAAAATATTTTATGAAATTGCAGAATATTTGGAAATGGATGAGATTGCTTTTAGACCCTATGCTTATCAGAAAGCAGCTTTTAATTTAGAGAATTTAGAACAAGATATTGGAAAAATTTACAAAAAAGAAGGTTTAAAGGGTCTTGAAAAAATTCCTGGAGTGGGGAAACACATTGCCTTAAAGATAGAAGAATATTTAGAAAAAGGAAAAATTAAGTCCTACGAAAGACTTAAAAAGAAGTCCCCTGTTGATTTGGGCGAACTTACTGCTGTTGAGGGTTTGGGTCCTAAAAAAATCAAAACCCTATATCAAAAATTAGGAATAAGAAATGTTAAAGATTTAGAAAAAGCTGCCAAATCCCATAAGATTGCGCCGCTTTTTGGTTTTGGAGAAAAAACAGAAAAAAACATTCTAGAAAGCATTGAGTTTTTGAAAAAAGACAAGGGGAGATTTTTATTGGGAGAAATTCTTCCAATTGTTCAGGAAATTTATGAAGAGTTAAAAAGCTTGAAACAAGTTGGAAAAATTGATGTGGTTGGCTCGTTGAGAAGAATGAAAGAAACAATAGGCGACATTGATTTTTTAATAGCTTCTGATAAACCTCAAAAAGTTATGGATTTTTTTGTTTCTTTAAGGGGAGTTGAAAAGGTTTGGGGAAAAGGAACTACAAAAGCATCAGTAAGGATGAAACAAGGTTTTGATATTGATGTGCGCGTTGTTCTTAAAAAAAGCTATGGCGCGGCCCTTCAATATTTTACTGGTTCAAAAGAGCATAATATTGCTGTAAGAAAAATTGCGATTTCTAAAAGATGCAAATTAAATGAATATGGCTTGTTTAAAGGGAAGAAAATGATTGCTGGAAGAACAGAAAAAGAAGTGTATCAAAGATTGGGAATGGATTGGATGCCTCCTGAAATCAGGGAAAATCAGGGAGAGATTAAAGCAGCTTTAAAAGGAAAGCTTCCTAGCTTAATTGCACTTAGAAACATTAAAGGTGATTTGCACTGTCATTCAGATTGGAATGGTGGAGAAAATTCGATTTTAGAAATGGCTCAAAAAGCAATGAAAATGGGTTATGAATATATAGGCATATCAGACCATACAAAGTTTTTAAGAATTGAGAATGGTTTAGATGAGAAGCAATTATTAGAACAACGCAAAGAGATTGATAAGTTGAATAAAAAATTCGTAAAGAAGAATTTTAAAATACTTCAGGGCGCTGAAACAAATATTTTGAGAAACGGTTCAATTGATATTAAAGACCAAGCTTTGAAAAAACTAGATTATGTTATTGCTGGAATTCATTCAAATTTTAAAATCTCACAAGCAGAAATGACCAAAAGAATAATTAGTGCAATGAAAAATCCTAACATTGATATTATTTCTCATCCCACAGGGAGAATTTTAAAAAGAAGAGAAGAGTATGAAATAGATTTTGATAAAATTTTAAGAGCAGCCAAAAAATTTAAAGTAATTTTAGAAATTAATGCTTGTCCTGCGAGATTAGACCTGAATGATTTAAATATCAGAAGATGTAAAACTGCTGGCGTAAAAATGGTGATTAATACAGATGCTCACCATAAAGACCAGATGAAATATATGAAATTAGGAGTAGCTCAAGCTCGTCGTGGCTGGGCAGAGAAAAAAGATGTCATCAACACACAACCATTAATTAGATTATTGAAGTGTTTTAAATGAAATGCCTGTTGAAAAATCAGCTGGAGCAATAATTTTTAGAGAAGAACAAGTTAATATTTATTACCTTGTTTTGCATTATCAAGCAGGACATTGGGATTTCGTAAAAGGAAATATTGAAAAAGGAGAAGAAATGAAGCAAACAATTATAAGAGAGACAGAAGAAGAGATTGGAATTCGAAACCTTGAGTTTGTTAAAGGATTCAAAGAAACAATAGAGTATTTTTATAAGTTAAAAGGCAGGACAATTTTTAAAACAGTTGTATTTTTTTTAACTGAAACCAAAACAGAAGAAATAAAACTTTCTCAGGAACACATTGGTTTTGCTTGGTTAGCTTACGAAGATGCTTTAAAGCGCTTAACCTTTGAAAATGCCAAAGAAGTTTTGAAAAAGGCAAATGAGTTTTTAAAAAATAAAGAGCAATAATCAAAAACCGCCTTACTCGGCGGTTTTTAGTTTTTCATTTAAATAAGTTCTTATTTTGATCTTACTTTCTCAATAATTTTTTCAAATATTTTTGGATGTTTTCTAGCCAATTCTGATAAGATTTTTCTATCAATTTCAATTTTGTTTTTCTTTAAAGCGTGAATAAATTTACTGTATGAAATTCCTTTTTGTCGGACAAAGGCATTGATTTGGGTTTGCCACAAAGCCCTAAAAGTTCTTTTTTTAGTTCTTCTGTGTTTATAAGCATGGGTCCATGCATGGAATAAAGCATCTTTTGCTAATCTGTATTTTGATTTCCTTCCCCAACGAAAACCTTTAGCGAGTTTCAAAATACGCTTTCTTCTTTTGTGTGCAACTTTTCCTCTTTTTACTCTAACCATAGTTATTTAGAATACTTAAGCAGTTTTTTTATCTTTTTGGCTTCAGCTTTTGCTAAAGGCACTAATTTCCTTCTTTGTCTTATTTGCTTTCCAGTTTTTTTTGCTCTGTAATGACAAAGACCAACTGCCCTTCTTAAGACCTTGCCAGTTCTTGTGATTTTAAAACGTTTTGCTATTGATTTTCTTGTTTTCATATTAATCTGATTTTTCCTTGTTTTTTGCTTCTTGTTTTTCATCTCTTGAAACAATCATCATTAGTTTGTTGGGAGCTCTTTTTAAATCTCTTTCAATTTTTATCGGAACTCTTTCGTTTAAAATTTCTACAAAGTGATTCATCTTTTCCCTAGCAAATTGGCCAAGACCTTTTTCTCTTCCCCTTAATAGCATTTCTATTTTTACAATATTTCCCTTTTTTAAGAATTTTTCTGCTGAACGGGCTCTGGTTTCTAAATCATGAGGTGAAATATTAAATCTTAACCTTATTCCTTTTATTTCAGTGCTTTTCTGTGTTTTTTTCTCTTTTTCTTTTTTCTGAAGTTGGTAAAGATATTTCCCGTAATCTATAATTTTACAGACTGGTGGTTCCACCTTGTCAGTGACTTGAACTAAATCTAAATTGCGTTCCTGGGCCATCTGGAGCGCTTTTTCAAAAACAACAACTCCAAGTTGTTTGCCGGTCTCATCAATCAATCTCACTTCACGAGCCCTTATTCTATGATTTGCTAATGGTTTTTTAATCAAATTTTTGTGGAGATGGCGAGATTGAACTCGCGTCCAGAAATTATTTACTAAGATAACTCTACAAGTTTGTTCCAATTTGGTTAAAACAGAAAATGAAAATTGGACAAAATTTTCCTGTTTTTTGTTCTGTTAAGTTTTAATAGTCTTTCCAGTTCCCAAAAGACTATCTATCTCGATAATATGACACCTGTTTTCACCTATCGAGAATTAGTGGAACAGATGGCATTAAGCGTAAGCTAATGCAGGTGTTTCAAATAAGTTGGCACTTATTTTGTTTTTCGAAGTTTTACGAGGTTCGAGAATACTCGACTTGCTTATTTTAGTCAAATTCCTGTCGAAACTTTACACCCCCTGATTTTAAGCATTTTTCCTCATTGCCCTTCTGATTTCTCTTTCGGTCTCTCTTTTTTTAATAGATTCTCTTTTATCAATCTTTGTTTTTCCTTTTGCTAGGGCAAATTCTATCTTTATTTTGCCTTTCCTAGTATAAATCATTAAAGGTATCATTGTCAAACCTTTTTGCCTTGATTTCCCTATCAGGTGTTTTATTTCAGACTTTCTAAGCAGAAGTTTTCTTATTCTTTGGGGATCATAATCTTTTGGTGCATTTTTGGGCTGATAAGCAGGGACTTTAGCGCCGATTAAGAAAGCTTCCTCATTCCTTAAAACAACATAAGCGCCGATTAAGCTCATTTTCCCCATTTTTATTGATTTTACTTCCTGGCCAATCAAAGAAATGCCTGCTTCAAATTTTTCCAGGATTTCATAATTAAAGTATGCTTTTTTGTTCTTTGCAACTATTTTCATACTTTGATTTTAACAGAAAAATGAGATAATCTTAAATTGATGATGAATAAGAAAAGCATCAAAATTTCTGTTTTTTTTAAATAAATGATAAAAGAAAAAATTTCAAAATTAATAAGAATTTCAATTCAACAACTCCAAAAGGATAAGGTTTTTGAAGATTTTAATATTGATAAAATTCAAATTGAGTATCCTGAAAAAAAGATTCATGGAGATTATTCAAGCAATATTGCAATGCTTATTGCTAAAACTGTTAAAAAAAGCCCAATAAAAACAGCAGAATTGTTGAGCCAGAAATTAAAAGTTTCAGATTTATTTAAAAAAGTTGAAGTGGTAAAGCCAGGATTTATTAACTTTTTTATTTCAGAGAAACATTTTCAAGAACAAATCTCTGAAATATTAAAAGAAAAAGACAAGTATGGTTCAGGTGATCTTGGTAAGAATAAAACTGTGATGGTTGAATACGCCCATCCAAACACTCACAAGCTTTTTCATATTGGGCATTTAAGAAATATTACTAACGGAGAAGCAATAGTAAGAATTTTAGAAGCAACAGGCTTCAAGGTTATTAAGGCAAATTATCAGGGCGACATCGGGCTTCATATTGCTAAGTGCTTGTGGGCAATGAGAAAGGTTAAAGATTTAGATTCAAAAATGAAAAGCCTAAAGACCTTAAATGAAAAAGTTGATTTCTTGTCTCAGTGTTATGTTGGTGGGAATAAGGCCTATGAAGAAAATGAGAAAACAAAACAAGAGATTTTAAAGATTAACAAACAAATATATGACAAGGATGTTGGTGTAAAAGCTTTATGGCAGAAGACAAGGCAGTGGAGTTTGGATTATTTCGAGAAAATATATAAAAGAACTTATACTCATTTTGATAGATATTATTTTGAATCGGAAGTAGCCCAAGAAGGCAAAGAAATTGTTTTAAAAGCAGTAAAGAAAGGGATTTTTAAAAAAAGTCAGGGAGCAGTTATTTTTCCTGGTTCAGAATACGGGCTTCATGACAGGGTTTTTATAACTTCTGAAGATAATCCCACCTATGAGGCTAAAGATATTGGGCTGGGAAGATTGCAATTTAAAGAATACGAGCCTGATTTAATCATTCACAATGTGGGACCAGAACAAAAAGAGTATTTTGAAGTAGTTTTTAAGGCTCTGGCACAAGTATTTCCTTACACCAAAGGAAAAGAATATCATCTTGTTTCTGGCTGGGTTCATCTTAAAGAAGGAAAGATGAGTTCTAGAAAAGGAAATGTTATAGCGGGTGAATGGTTGATTGATGAGGTTAAAAAAAGAATTAAGAAAAACTTTACTCAAGTTTCTGACAAGATAGCAGAGCAAATAGCTGTTGGGGCGATTAAGTACTCATTTTTAAAAGTAAGATCATCAACAGATGTATTTTTTGACATTAATGAATCAATATCTTTAGAGGGTAATTCTGGGCCGTACCTACAGTATGCTTACACCAGAGGTTATAGTGTTTTAAATAAGTCAAAAATTAAAGAGAAAGAGTTGAAAGATTTTAAAGAAATAGAATTAAAAGAAAAAGAGGAGGTGATGTTGCTGAAATTATTGTCTCAATTTCCGGAAATTGTTGAACAATCCGCAATCAATTATACTCCGAATTTAATCTGTAATTTTCTTTTTGATTTAGCTCAAAACTTTAATGCTTTTTACGAATCCCTATCTGTTTTAAAAGCAGAAACTGATGAAATTAAAAAAGCTCGTCTAGCTTTGGTTGCTAGTGTTTGCCAAGTTCTTAAAAACGGATTAAATCTTTTGGGTATTTCAGTATTAGAAAAAATGTAGCTTGGCCTAAATTTAGTCTGCGTTTAGCCTGTTTTTTACAGGTTTTTCATTTGATAAAAACCGCATAAAATGATATTTTTAAGATACATATGAAGCTGAATTTATCCAAAGAAGAAAAGAGAATTTTAAAATTTTGGAAAGACAACGATATATTCAAAAAGACCATTAAACAGCGAGAAAAAAAAGCTCGTGATTTTATTTTTTATGAAGGCCCTCCAACTGCTAATGCCCCTCCAGGACTTCATCATGTTTTAGCCAGAGTCTTTAAAGACATTGTTTGCAGGTATAAGACAATGAAGGGTTTTCGAGTTTTAAGAAAAGGCGGTTGGGATACTCATGGTTTGCCAGTAGAGCTTCAGATTGAAAAAAAGCTTGATTTAAAATCAAAAAAGGATATTGAAAAATATGGCATTTCTGAATTTAATAAAAAATGCAAAACTTCTGTTTGGAAATTTACGCAAAAATGGAAGGATTTAACAGAAAGAATTGGTTACTGGATAGACATGGACAATGCTTATGTCACCTACAACGCTGATTATGTTGAATCTTTGTGGTGGATTTTAAAGCAGGTCTGGGAAAAAGGACTTTTAGTTCAGGATTTTAAAGTCGTTCCTTATTGTTCAAGGTGCGGAACTCCGCTTTCCTCCCATGAAGTAGCTCAGGGTTATAAAAAAGTAAAAGAACCAGCAGTTTACATTAAGCTCAAGGTTATTAGTCCTAATTTTAAAAATACTTCTTTTTTAGTTTGGACAACAACTCCCTGGACTTTGCCTGGAAATGTAGCTGTAGCAATAAATTCTAAGTTCATTTATGCAAAAATCAAAGTTAATGATGAGCATTTAATATTAGCCAAAGAAAGAATAAAAGCTTTAAATCTTGAAGGAGAAATTATTTCTGAATTTAAAGGCAAAGAGCTTTTAAATTTAAGATACGAAGCTCTTTATCCTGCAGAAGATGAAGTTTCAAGAAATGCTTACAAAGTTATAGGTGCTGACTTTGTTTCTCTAGACGAAGGAACAGGTCTTGTCCATATTGCACCAGCTTATGGAGTGGAAGACATGGAAGCAGGAAAAAAGAACAAGCTTCCAATTTTGCTTAATATTGATGATGAGGGAAAGTTTAGACTAAATGTAGAAAAGTGGGCAAGGATGTACTTCAAACAAGCTGACCCATTAATCATTGAAGATTTAAAAAACAGAGGATTGATATTGAAGGAAGAGTTGTATGAGCATGATTATCCTTTTTGCTGGAGATGCAAAACTCCTTTGCTTTACTACGCAAAAAAGAGTTGGTTTATAGAAATGAAAAAGGTTAAAAAGGATTTGATTGCTAATAATGAAAAAATAAATTGGTTTCCTTCATATTTAAAACGAGGAAGATTTGGGAGCTGGTTAAAGGAAGTGAAAGATTGGGCAATTTCAAGAGAAAGGTATTGGGGAACTCCTTTGCCTGTTTGGCAGTGTAAAGAATGTAAGAATACTGAAGTCATTGGTGGCTTAAACGATATATTGGAGAAAAAGTTTAGTAGCAATAATTATTTTATTATGCGCCATGGAGAATCTTGTAGCCAAGTGATGAATAAGAGAGTAACAATTTGCTGGCCTGAAAAAATACACTGTCCTTTAACGGACAAGGGAAGAGAAGAAGTTAAGAAGACAGCAAAAAAACTGATAAAAAAAGAAATTGATTTGATTTTTTCTTCTGATTTATTGAGAACAAAACAGACTGCAGAAATCCTTGCGAAAGAACTTAAAACTCAATTGATTTTTAATAAGAAATTAAGAGAGTACAATACCGGAATTTTTAATGGCAAAGAAACAAAACTGCTTTGGGAATATTTGAATAAGCAAAAAAACCGGTTAGAGGCAAAACCTGAAAAAGGAGAAAGCTTGATGGCAGTAAGAAAAAGAATGTATGATTTCATTAAAGAAATTAATAAGAAGTATAAAAATAAAAACATTTTAATTATTTCTCATGAGCTTCCTTTGAGTTTTTTACAAAAAACCCTTCAGGGCTGGCCGCTGGAGAAGATTCTAGGATGGAGAACAGAAAAAAACAAAATTAAAACAGGTCAATTGCGTCAGGTTAAATTTGTTGACTTGCCTTATAATAAAAAAATGGAACTTGACCTTCATCGTCCCTATATTGATGAGGTGAAATTCCAATGTCCAAAATGCAATACTTTAATGGAGAGAGTGGGAGAAGTAATTGACTGCTGGTTTGATTCAGGAGCAATGCCCTTTGCTCAATATCATTATCCTTTTGAGAATAAGAAGTTAATTGATGAAAACAAACAGTTTCCTGCTGATTATATCTGTGAGGCAATAGACCAGACAAGGGGTTGGTTTTATACTTTGCTTGCTATCTCAACCTTACTTGAAAAAGGCCCAGCATATAAAAATGTTATCTCTTTGGGACATATCTTAGACGAAAAAGGAGAAAAAATGTCTAAATCCAAAGGAAACATAATTGATCCTTGGCGTATTGTTGAAAAATACTCAGCAGATGCTGTTAGATGGTCATTTTATACTGTAAATCAGCCCGGTGCTCCTAAGTTGTTTTCAGGAAAAGAACCGGAAAACGCTTTAAGAAAATTCATTCTTCCTTTATGGAATTCTCATTTGTTTTTAAAAACCTATGGTAGCTCTCAATCTTTAATCTTTAAGAAACCATCTTCTAAGCACATACTGGATAGATGGATTATTTCCAAGCTCAATGAATTGATTTTGAAAACTACAAAATCACTGGAAAGTTATGATATAACTGGCGCAGCCCGCAGTATAGAAAAGTTTGTAATGAACGAGCTTTCCTTGTGGTATATAAGAAGGTCTAGAAAGAGATTTCAACAACCAAAAAATGAGAAAGAACTCAAAGATGCATCTGAAACCTTAGGTTTTGTGATTTTTAAAATAATAAAGCTTTCAGCGCCTTTTGTTCCGTTTTTAGCTGAACATATATATCAGGATTTAAAAAATATGGGTTTTAAAACCAAAGAATCAATTCATTTAGAAGATTGGCCAAAAGCAACTCAAAAATCTATTGACCAGCAGCTCAACAAGGAAATGGAGAAAGTCAGAGAAGTAGTTGTCCAAACCTTAGCTCAAAGAGCCAAGGCCCAGATAAAAGTAAGACAGGTTTTACAGGAGTTGGTGATAAAAGATAAAGAATTAAAAGATAAGAAAGGATTATTAGATTTAATTAAACAAGAGGTCAATGTTAAAAAAATTAGTTTTGGTAAAGAGTTAAAATTAAATACAGAGCTTACCAATGCGCTGAAAGAAGAAGGAATGATAAGGGAGGTGATTAGAAATCTTCAGCAAATGAGAAAAAAACAAAACTTAACGCCCAAAGACATTATTTTAATACAATTTAAAACAAGCACTGAGCTTGAAGATCTTTTGCTTAAAAACAAAGAAAAGATTATAAAGGAAACAAGGGCAAAAGATTTAGTTAAAAAGAAAGCAATGAAAAAGATGACAGAATTCAATATTAATGGTCATGAATTACGGATACTGATTAAAAAAATTAAAACTTAATTTAAATCATTATGGCTTTAGAAAATAAAAGCGGACAATTTGGACAAGGGATGTGGGGTGAATCATCACAGCCCGTAAGGAAATATAACTTGCCAACAAGACCCAAAAAACCAGAAACTAAACCAGAAGTCAAAAAACAAGCAATCGATAAGGGAGCCTGGGCAAGCAAAAGTCATCTTACAAGGTCAGAGCTCAGACAAAAGCTAAGAAATCAGCAGTTATTTAAACATGGCTTAAAAGAAAAAGAAAGGATTGAATTAGAAAAAAAGATATTCCCCCAACAGAAATATGGTAACTATATAACCAAGCAGAAATTGACACAGGCAATTAAAGATTTAAAAAAAGAACAGTTTAAAAATCCAAAGGAAAAATGGAACATAGAGAAGAAGATTAAAACCCTAAAAGAAGCTTTGGGAGAAAAATAAGCTCAGATGTTTGTTCATCACAGAACCAAAGGCATTGTTTTTAAAAAGCTTGATAGGAAAGAGGCTGACCAGTTGTTCAGTATTTATACAAAGGATTTTGGAAGATTAGAAATCCTGGGGAAAGCAATAAGAAAAGCTACTTCAAAATTAAGATCAGGCATAGAGATTTTTTATCTATTAGAAATTGAATTTATTCAAGGAAAAAGCTATAAAACGCTGACAGATGCAGTTGTCATTGAAAAGTTTAAGCATCTAAGGAAAGATTTAAAAAGACTTGAGATTGCTTATAGAATGAGACAGGTTTTAGATAGCTTGATTAAGGGGCAAGAAAAGGATAAAAAGATTTGGAATCTTTTATTAGAAGTTTTTGGCAAATTAAATGATAGTAGCTTCCAAAACAGAGAAATAGTTTATTATTATTTTCTTTGGAAGTTTCTATCTATTTTGGGCTATAGGCCTGATTTGTATAATTGCTCTACTTGTCAGGAGAAATTAAAACCAGAAGCTCTTTATTTCGATCTAAAACGAGAAGGAATAGTTTGTGGAAATTGTTTTTCTAAGGATAATATACAAATAAGTCCGGAGACAATTAAGATAATAAGAGTCATTATTGATCAAGACTCAAAAATAACATTTAGATTAAAGATAAATGATAAAGATTTAAAAGACTTAGAAGAATTTTCCAAACATTACTTATCTTTTATTTGAAAAATAAGCGAACAAATTTAATTATTATGAAAAAGATTTTAAATTATTTAGTTATTATAGTCATATTAGCAGGAGTAATATGGTCTGTTTGGAATTGGCAAAAAAATGTTTATTCAAAAGAGCTTTTGAGATTGGAGATTTTTGGACCGTCTGAAATCACGATTGGTGAAGAAGTAGAGTATGTGGTTCGGTATAAGAATAAAGGAGATTTCCGCTTAGACAATCCAGAATTTATCTTTGAAGCACCAGAATATTCTTTAAAAGACGGAGAGTTTTATCAGAGACAAACCCTAGGTCCAGACGAATTAGGGGAAGCGATTTATCCAGGCGAGGAAAAAACATTTTCGTTTAAGATGAGTATACTGGGAAGGGAGGGTGATATTAAGATTGCCAAAGTGTCTTTGAGTTATCGGCCAAAGGACTTAAGGGCAAGATATGAATCATCGTCAAGTTTTACTAGTCAGATTAAATCAACTCCCCTGACATTTGATTTTGATTTGCCTTCTAAAGTTGCGTCAGGCAAGGATTTTATTTTCCGTATTAATTATTTTTCAAATATTGACCATCTTTTAACTAATTTAAGGTGTCAGATTGAATACCCTTATGGTTTTGAGTTTATAAGTTCCACTCCTAAATCTATTGAACAAACAGAATGGGAAATTCCTGTTTTAAATAAATCAGAAGGAGGAAGAATTGAGATTTCAGGCAGACTTTCAGGAGATTTGGGAGAAGCAAAAGTTTTCAAAGCTAAATTGGGTGTCTGGAAAAATGGTGAATTCATCATTTTAAAAGAAGCTACAAAGGGGATAGAATTGGTTCAACACTCTCTTTATATCAGGCAAGAAATCAATAGTAATCCTCAATATGTTGCTGTGCCTGGTGATTGGCTTCACTATGAGATTTATTTTAAAAACGTAGGGGAAGATAGTGTCAGTAATTTGTTTATGGTTAATCAATTAGAGGGAGAAGCTTTTGATTTTCAAACAATAAAATCTGATTACGGAGCTTTTCAGGCAGGAGATAATTCTATTGTTTTTGACTGGAGAAGAATTCCAGACCTTCAGTATTTGATTCCAATGGAAGAGGGCAAGGTTGATTTTTGGGTGAAGATAAAAGACGACTTGGGCAGTGTTAAAAATCCTGTTTTAAAAAACAAAGTATTTGTTGGTCAGGTTAAGGAAGAGTTTATTACAAAAATTGGTTCAAAGCTTGGAATAGATCAAAAAGCATATTTCCAGGATGAGGTTTTTGGCAATTCTGGTCCCATTCCACCTCGAGTGGATCAAGCTACCACCTATACAATCATGTGGCATATTAGGAATCATTATTCAGATGTGAAAAATGCAAAGGTTAAGGCAATTTTACCACAGAATATAGAATTGACAGGCAGGGTTTTTCCTGAATCAGAGATTGAAAAATTCACGTTTGATTCTCAGTCAAGAGAAATTGTTTGGTTGGCAGGAGACTTAGAAAGAGGGGTTGGGGTTACTCAGCAGCCTTTAACAATTGCTTTTCAGATTGCTTTTACTCCAGCTGCATATCAGAGAGGTCTAATTCCAAATATAATCAATGAAGCACAGATCACGGCTGAAGACAGCTGGACTCAAACCATCATGGAGGGTTCAACTTCAGCTCTTAATACCACATTACCCGATGATCCAACAGTAACTAATGGCATAGTTCAATAAATATGGTTGATAAAATGACAAAAATCACATCATTAGCAAAAAGACGAGGCTTTATTTTTCCTGGCTCTGAAATATATGGAGGGCTGGCAAATACCTATGATTACGGGCCTTTAGGAGTGGAGCTTTTGAGAAACATCAAAAATCTTTGGTGGAAACATTTTGTTAATAAGAGAAGTGATATTTATGGCCTTGATTCAGGAATCATTATGAGCCCTAAAGTCTGGCAGGCCTCAGGTCATACTGATAGCTTTACTGATGTTTTGATTGATTGTAAAAAGTGCAAAAGCAGAATCAGGGCCGATCATTTAATTGAAAATCATTTTGAGAAAAAAGGAAAAGAAATTAAAGTTGAAGGTTTTAGTGTTGAGAAGATAAAAGAGATTATTGATAAAGAGAAAATTGCTTGTCCATCGTGTAAAGCTTTTGATTGGACTAAGCCAAGACAATTTAATCTTTTGTTTGAAACCCATATTGGTATTGTTGATGAAAGCAGGTCCAAGGCATATTTAAGAGGAGAGATTGCTCAGGGAATGTTTATTAATTTTAAAAATGTTCTAGATTCTCAATCACCTGAATTACCTTTTGGTTTGGCACAATCAGGCGCTGCTTTTAGAAATGAAATAACATTGGGTAATTTTATTTTCAGAACTCTTCAGTTTAATCTTTCTGAGCTTGAGTATTTTTTCAATCCTAAAAAACAAAAATGGCAGAATCTATTTGATTATTGGAAAAAAGAAATGTGGAAATGGACAACTGAAATCTTGGGTGTAAATAAAAAGAATTTAAGATGGCGGGAACATACTGATGATGAAAGGTCTCATTATTCTGAAAAAACAGAGGATTTAGATTATGATTTCCCTTTCGGTGGCTTTAAGGAGCTTTATGGCTTGGCTTATAGGACTGATTTTGATCTGAAGAATCATATGGAGAAATCAGGAGTTGATTTACGTTATACTGATGAAAAAACAAAAGAAAAATTCATTCCTCATGTGGTAGAGCCTACTTTTGGAATGGACAGATCATTTCTTGTTTGTTTACTTGATAGTTATTTTGAAGAGAAGGGGAAAAAAGAAAATAGAGTTGTTTTAAAATTGAAACCCTATTTAGCTCCATACAAAGCAGCAGTATTTCCTTTATTAGCTAATAAGGAAGAGTTGGTTAAAAAAGCAAAAGAGGTTTATGGGATGTTAAGGCCAGAACTCTCTACTGATTGGGATGACAGGGGCAATATTGGAAAAAGATATTATGCTCAGGATGAAATAGGAACTCCATTCTGCATAACAATTGATTATGACTCATTAAAACAAAATGATGTTACTGTTCGGGATAGAGACACAACAAAGCAGATTAGAGTAAAAATAGAAGAGCTGGTTAAATTCTTAAAAGAAAAAATTGAGATTTAGAGTTCGAGTCCTATCGCCGGAGCAAAATAATTAGCTATGATTATAATACCTGGTTGGTTAATTTCAATTCTTACATTTCCTGGAGTTATTGTTCATGAATGGGCACATAAAAAATGCTGTGTTTGGGTTGGAGTCCCTGTATATAAAGTTGTATATTTCCGTTTCGGTAATCCAGCGGGGTATGTTTTACATGGAGAAACTAGAACTTACAAACAAACTTTTTGGATTTCAGTCGGACCGTTGATTTTAAATTCTTTATCTGCAATATTTTTAGGTTTTCTTTTATCAGGATTTGGAACTGAAGGTTTTCTTTACACTTTCTTACTTTGGGTCGCTATATCCATCGGCATGCATTCTTTTCCGAGCGACGGCGATATGAAAAATATTTTTGAAGCAAGTAAAAATGAATTAAAAAAAGGTGGTTCAATATTGCATTACCTTGCTTTTCCATTTGTAGGGTTAATTTTCTTAGCAAATAAACTAAGATTTATTTGGTTTGATTTATGGTATGCTCTTACCCTTGTTTTTATAGGAGGTGGTTTATCTGTATAACCATCGCTGGGCTCTTTTTTATTTAAACCCCCACCAAACAGGTTCTAACATCGTCCAGCCCCCGGAGCAGGCTAGTGCTCGATTCGAGCGACCGAGACGCATAAAAAGTCGCCAAGCAGGCGGTTTTTTTGGTAGAATTAGTTAAGAAAGCAAAAGTGAAAATAGCAACAATTAGTCGGTTTTTCGTGATTATGTTTATTCATCTATCAAATAAATCAGGTTTTACCCTTGTTGAGCTTTTGGTTGTTATTGCTATTATCGGCATATTGGCAGGCATTATGCTGGCGTCGTTAAATGACGCACGCCAATCGGCCCTAATAGCTAAGACTTCACAGGAAGTACGAACTTTTCAAAACGTTTTTGCAATGTTTTTTGGAGATACCAATGCACTACCCGGGCGATGTCGTATTCAGAATAATTGTGATGCATTAAGCGATCCATTCCTTAATGATTTGGGTGTTGCAGGATGGGATGGACCATATATAGGAGGAGGTATCTATGATAGAGCGCATGGGTGGGGTGGTCATATTGGTATTGAGAATGTAGATTATAATAGTGACGGAATTATCGAATCTTTTTTGATTCTTGATGATGATCCTCCTGGAGGCACGCCTTCAAATAGCGGACAGATTCCGAATGATGCACTCTTGAAGATAGACCAGAACATTGATGATGGAAATCTTTTGACCGGTCGTTTCATGTCTATTGTCCCCGGCGTATCTACGGGAGTTGGTTCCGCGGTATATCTATTGTATCCTTAGAGAAAGGCACTGTTAATTTAGGTTTGGAGTCCTACCGCCGGAGCTTGTAAGAAATCGCCTTAGGGGCGGTTTTTTGATAAAATGAAATAATATGTCCAAGACAATCATTGCAATCATTATTATAATAATTGTCGCAGGATTAGGTTATTGGTTTTATCAATCAATATCATCACCCGAAGAAGAAGCAGCAGTATCAGAAGGAAGTAAGGATTGTGTTAATGATGACGATTGTGTTGTTTTTGGCAAAACAGGGGATTGTAATTGTGGTTGTTATAACAAAGATAATTTTCCATCAGGAACCGGCGGAGAATGTTTTTGTGCTGCCCCAACTTCTTGTAGATGTGTAGATGGTAAATGCGAAGGAGTTTTTGAAGAAGAGGTAACTGCAGAAGAAAAAGAGATTTCAGAGGAGCAAGAAGTAGCTTTCGAAGAAGATGAAGGGGAGATTCCAAAAAATGAAGAAAAGGAAGCACCAAAAGAAGAAGAGGAAAAACCCACCCCGACCGTTACTCAACTCACTTTTCTAGAAGATCTTGCTGCTGATCCTTCTTGGAGTCCTAATGGAAGCCAACTAGTTTTCTTAGGTTTAGAGAAAAATTTGATGAAAGGCGGACTGTATACAATGAATAGCGATGGAACTGGAGTTACTAAAATTGCTGGTCAATGGGGGCGTGAGCATCTTTTCAATCCTTCTTGGAATCCAGTTGATAACAGAATAGTTGGACACGGAATGGAAAATAATGGACTATTCTTAGTCGATTTAGATGGAGATCAAACAAAAAGAATTCAGTTAACTACACAAAAATCAGAAATGCCCAGCTGGAGCCCTGACGGAAAAAAGATTGCCTATAATGTTTACAATGAGGCTAAGTCTTTTTCATCAATCTGGGTGATGGATGCTGATGGGAGCGGGAAAACTCAATTAACTACTGAAGAAGACGGTTTTTGCACTGGTCCGTCTTTTAGTTATGACGGTTCAAAAATTGTTTACCTTAAAGGTTTTACCTCTTATGCTCCGGAATCAAAGAATAGGCCGCCAAATGAGATTTGGGTTATGAATAGCGATGGTTCAAACAAACACATGATTTATGCTCCTGGTGACAGTTCCCAAGTGATCAGGGAGCGCGCTTGGAACAAAAATGACAAGATTGTATTTACAAGACACAAGCTTGCTCGAGGATTTCCTCAGATCTGGATTATAAATTCTGATGGTACCAATCCTCAATCTATAATCGAACCACCGGTTGGCTCTCCCATTACTATTTATGACGACCCAGTTTGGGATAATGGTGGAACAAAAGTAGCAGTTACCAAGGTAATCGGATCAAGCGGTGACATCTGGCAAGTTGCTACTTTTTCGTGGGGAAAATGACGAAAAAGATTTTAATCAGTTTAATAATTTTGGTTGGCTTGAGTGTAGGAGGATTTTTTATTTATAAAAACATCTCTGCTCCCGAAGCTGGCGTTCCTAAAGTTGAAGAAGAAGCTCCCGTAGTTGAAGAAAGGTCAGAAGAGGAAGAAGAAGTTTCAGAAGACAAAGTTGAAAAGCAAGCTGAAGAGCAAGCGGTTTTGCCCGAGGAGGGGGAAGACCAAGGGGTAAAATTTTTTCATTTTGAAAAGTTTACAGGCGTGGAGAGAAAAGCAGATGTAAAATGGACTTCCGAAGATCTAAGGGTATCCGGGGATTTTGTTGACAGTGAAGTTTTTCAACTTCCAGATGATAGCTACGCCTTGCATTTAGGTGGTTTTGGCAAAGTTGCGTATTCACAAGATGGTTTGACGTGGAGTATTTCAGGAGATAGTGCCGTTGGCGAAGCTCCTAGTATTCTTAAACTTCCTGATGGAGGGTATAGAGCGTGGTGGTCTGTTCCTAAGGGCGATGAAACTTTTGATATGCTAACTGCTTTTTCAAGCGATGGGTATAACTGGGGAAATGAAACTAAATTAACCTCTTCTAACATGGAAGATTTTTATGGCGCGCTTCCAGCTGTAATTATATCTCCTGATGGAACATACAGAATGTATTATACACGTACTGGCCCGGATACTTTTATGAAATCTGACTTACCTGGAGTTGAATTGTATATTAAACGAATTTACAGTGCTCATTCTTCTGACGGATTAGCATGGGAACCCGACCCAGGCATAAGAATAGATGGCGGAGAAGAAGCTGATAAAGGGCATTCATCATCTAACGATGTTTATGTAAGAAAGGATGGGAAATATGAAATGGTTTATAACTCGGGGAATTATGGTATTGGCATAGCAGTATCTGATGATGGTTTAAACTGGACTCGACTTGGTTCTACTGGCATGGATGGAGCCGACCCAGTTGTTAATGTTTTTTCTGATGGAACTGTTCGAATGTATTATGCAGTATATATCCCAGAGTCAAAAAAACAGGATGTTGTGGGCTTAGATATACAAGCGGGGATTTACTCGGCAGTTAGAGAGCCTATATTAAAATGAAAACAAAAATTTTAATTATTATAATAGTTTTGATTTGTTTAGGCGCAGGAGGGTTTTTTGCTTGGAAAAATCTTTCCCTCCCCGAAGCTGAAAAAGAAAAAATCGAGGAAGAAAAAGAAGTTACGGGAGAGCAGGTAGAGGAGCAAGTAGAAGAGCAAGCGGTTTTGCCAGAGGAAGAGGCAGTTTCAAAAAAAGAAGAAGACGAGGAAATACCCGAAAAAGAAGAGGAAGAATCTACCCCGATGCTTGTCCAGATTACTTTTTTAGATGATATCATTGCTGATCCAGATTGGAATCCCAACGGAAGTCAAATTGTTTTTTGCAATAAGGGAGGAGGGGCACCAACATTGCACTTAATTAATGCTGATGGAAGCGGACTTAAGGAAATCGGCCCAGGATTTGATCCATCTTGGAGTCCTGTAGAAGATAAAATAGCTTACGAGCTGAACGGACAGGTTTACACCATGAACTCAAACGGAGGGGATATCACTCAATTGACAACCGGATATAGCAGCGCTCAGCCTGCCTGGAATCCAGATGGAACCAAAATTGCGTACACCTATTACGGAGCTGGAAAACCATCGATCTGGACGATGAGTGCTGATGGTAGCGAAAAAACTCAGCTTACTACTTCTGCAGACGGAGAGTGCACTTTGCCATCTTTTAGTCATGATGGTTCAAAAATTGTTTATGCCAAAGGACCTGTATGGAACACCTCTTTAGAAAGACTGCCAACAGCAACAAATGAAATCTGGATTATGAATTTAGATGGCTCAAATAAACATAAGATATATGCGTCAAGCGACAGTTACCAGTGGATATTCCAGCGAGCATGGAATAAGAATAATGAGATTTTATTCATGAAAAATCCGCTTCAGGACAGGAAGATTCCAGAGATGTTTGTCGTAAATTCTGATGGAACTAATCCTAGATGCATGGTTGATCCTCCAAGGGATTCCTTTGGTATTCCTATATCATTTTATCTTGATCCTGTTTGGGATAATAGTGGTACTAAAGTAGTAGCTGTTAGAAAAATAATAGATGGACCACAAAACATCGTTACTATTTCAGTAGAAGAATAGTGTTTATTTAAGATTGGACAAAGAATAGTGAGCAAGAAAGCGGTGTTTCAATTTTTAATTCATCTGAATATAAATAAAAAACTAGTTCTTTAGAACCAGTCTCTATTTTTGAAAAATCACTGCTCCAGATTTTAATTATAGGTGCCAGGTAATACTTTTTTAATTCAGACCATATTAGATCTTTTGATTATTCTTGTTCTGAAGTATTAGTGGTATATCTTCAGAGTTCCTTAAAAATATTTTTATTGAATTAGAAAAGAAAAAGAATCTCTTTATTTACAACTGTTATTTTTATTCTTCAACCTTTCTTTTGAAAAAACAAAAAAAGCAGTGTTTGTTTACTAATTCTCCTGTTGGTAAAAAGACATTAATTAATTCCCAGCCTGTGCTACCCAATCTATCAAGAGTTTCTTCTAATTCTGGAGGCAGCTCAACTTCACGTGTAGTAAAACCACTAGATTTTGTTTTGGACTCTACTTTAACTATTTTGTATTCCCATTTTTCCATATTAGATTAGAATTCTTTAAGTTTTAATTAAGACCTTTATGGTTCTTTCCAGAAAGATATTGCTACTACATTTTTTGTACCTTCTTCTTTAACAACGAGGGCATAAAACCTGCTGTTGTTTTTTCCTTCATAAAAAATTAAAGTTGCTCCTTCTCTTTCTTCAAAATGAGGAGTAAGACCTGCTACTCCCTCTATTAGCTGATTTCTGCCCCAGACATGATCTATTAAGTTTAATATAAATCTATAAACTGTGGACATGTTTTCTCCGCTAAAAGCTGGTTCAAAAATGGCTCCATATACACCTGTTCTTTCATTTTTTCCAAGATAAACATTTGTAGATTCAAACCATTTTCCTATTAATTGGGGCGAAGATCCAATTTCTTTGAGCTGATTTTGAGGAGCCTGTTGTTGATTGCTTTGAGGAGAAGTTTTTATCTCTCCATTGTTGCTATCGTCAGATGAGAAAATCATTATAAAAAACAAGATAAAACATAAGATGAGAAACATCTGTAATACACGGCTTTTTTTAGGTTCAGGTTTATTAAATTTTATTTCAGTAATCATATTTTATTCAGTTGGCAGGAAACACAAAGTCCGCCACTAGGCCGAGACTTGCGCCTCCTACACCCTTTCGGACATAGACCACATGTATGGAGCCTGAATGACGGGTTCAGTATACATGTGGATTTAATGCCATGCCCTGAAAACAGGGTTTAGGCTATTTAGTTTTCAATTTCATTATACTTTTTTTTGAAAAACCTGTAAATTATCAGAAAACCTGGCTTAAATATTATCATTTTTAAAAGATTATTGAGGTTTTGTCTGTTATTGTGTTCTTATACTTGACAATAAGTTCTATATCAAATAAAATATCTATGGTCGCAATACTAAAATTAAACTTAAGATATAAATGAACGAAGAATGTAAAAAAGAGATAATAGCTTTAAAATCTATTCTTAATCAAACACTTTCTCTCTATAAGTTGGTTTATGCAGATCAAATAAAAGTTGCTAAAAAGAAGGTGTTAGCCAAGAGGTCTAGAAGAAAAGTCTATGATTTATGTGATGGTAAAAAGGGAGTTACAGAGATTGCAAAAATCCTTCAATTTAGACAACCAACAGTTACCCATCACTTAACAACGCTTTCTGAATCGGGGTTTATCATAAGTGAAACTAGGAAAGGAAAAAAATATTTTTCTAAATTAATTTAATCTTAAAAATAAAATAATATGAGTACAAACGAAGACACACAAAAAATCACAAGAAGGCTTGATATGATAATCAAACTTTTATTGACCTACTTTGATCAAGATAAAAAGAAGAAAATACAGACAACAGCAGTCAGTTTAGTTAAAGAATTAAATCAGTTAGGCTTTGAAAATTCAGAAATTGCAAGACTTTTAGGACGAAGCAAAACACAAATATCTAAACTAGTATACAAAAGTAAAAATAAATAAAAAACAATATGGCAGAAGATAAAAACACAATAAAAAGACTCAATATTATAATTGCATTGCTATCTGAGCTTATTGATTTATTGTCCAAAAAACATGGCACTAAAACTTCAGAAAAGTTCAAAATGGCAAGATTGAAACGGTTGGGTTTAGAAAATCAGGAAATCGGTTTACTCTTCAATAAAACTACAAATCAAGTTAGTAAACAAATTTACGAAATAAAAAGAAAAAGAAAATCAAATTTAACTCCAAGACGACGAAGAAAATAACATGTCAGCACCAATTAATGTTTCAGATATAAGATCAAACCCAAATGAACAAATTGTTCATGCAGTTAGTGTTATTGGTCGTTCAAGGCAGCGATTAGATGTTTTTAGGGAAATATATAGAGGAAAAAAAAAGATTAAAACTGTAGAAGAGATATCAGATTTGCTTCACATGCGAAAGATTCGTGTTTTGCAACTAGGTGGGGAATTGGTTGCTGATGAAGTAGTTAGTCAAGTAAAAGATAAAAAAACTGGAAAAGTTGCTTATGCAAAAATAAAATTTTATTCTAAACATTCCAAAAAAATTATCCAATTTGTGCTTGATCCTCAGAAAGTTAAAAAAATCCCTACTAAACAAAGGCCTTCACTGGACAATATCTCTGTCAAAATTTCAGTTCAGCCTAAAATAAAAAAAAATTATAAATTTATAACAATTAATGATATTGATTCTTTTAAATTAGTTCAAAAAATCTCTAACGCGCCATCATTGGCCAAGAAGTTATTAGAGAATGAGATTAAACAAGGTTTCCAAAAAATTATTGGTGAAAAAGGTATTTTTAAGGACTGGCCTGGTGAAAAGAATGATCTTTATTCAACAAAAATAAGAATTGAAAACAAAAGATTACCAGCTGCCATTGCTTTCAAGGGACGAGGGACTAAAGGAAAACTTACACCCGAAAAAATGGGAAAAAGAGGGGATCAAATACAACGTTTATTCTTTAGTCCAGCTCAGATTTTTTTAGTTGTTTATAATGGTCAAATTGACCAGAGTATTCTAACTCAAATGGAAGTTTTTGCGTTAGGAAAGGCCATGTCTGGTCAGAAAATTTATTACGGCGTTATTGATGAAGATGATTTAAATAAACTGATTCAAGCTTATAAAAAGTTTTTTTCATAAATATAGACCAATTAGATAAAATAATAACTTATTATGTTCAAAAAGAATTTTAAAAAATTTGACTTTCATGGATTTACATATTTTGTCTTTGAACTTATTGATAAATATAAACTGAATCAAATTCGCTTTGACCCGGAACATAAAGAAATTTTTAGTGAAGTTCAACTAAGCCATATAGCACCTGGTCGGGATCTAAATAATTCTAACGGTTTTGTTTGGGCGTGGGTAAGGAAAAAAGACATTGTGAAAAAAGTGTCCTTTCGTCAATTCAGCAAAGATCAAAGTAAAGAAATGAACATGAAAATAGATCTGGATAAGGGAGTTATCTCTCTTGAGAAAGTGAGAGGATTATCTTCAGTTCAGATCGAAGAGGCTTTAAATAATAATTTGGGCACTAGTTTAATAGATAAAAGTTCTGAAACTATGCAAACACAGAAAGAAAAAGAAATGCTGAAGTTAGAACCTGAGTTTTATGGTGAAAGAGTTAACTTAAAAACTCTTTGGCATAAAATTAAAAGTTTTGATAAGAAAGATAACAGAGGCGAAAAAACTAATATTCCCAATCAGGAAAAGAATCTGGAAAACTATTCATTGTTGAAAGATAAAAAATTCATGATTGCAACTATAGTCGCGGTTATAGGAATAGTTGTTGCGGTTTATTTTGGAATACAAAATCAAGACAATCAGAACGTAAATACAACAGAAGAACAAGGCTTCGCTCTTAAGGAGTCAATCTACAATTTAATTAAAAAAATAGATTCAGAGAAAACTACATTAGACAAGCAGGAATTATTAAAAAAATATATTGGGTTGAAAGTAGCTGATCGGGGCTACATAATGGATTTATTTAAGACAGAACTTCTTTTAAGAGATGTTTATCATGCAAGGGTAGCTAAGTTTAACTATGAAAATACCACTAGCTCAGAGTTTATATTGCCTTCAGAAATAAGTTTTACGTGCAGATTTGATAAAGAATGGGGTCAAAGGTTAAAAATCCTAGACATCCCTAGTGAGATCTCATTTGAAGGTGTGATTTCAGGAGATTATTCTATAAGATTAGATAATTGTAGATTAAAATAAAATATCATTTAAAAGCTTAAAATAGCTCCTTTTTTAATATTCAATATTCTTTTTAGAACAAAAAATTTAAAAATATGGATAACCCAAAAATAACAAAACAAAAAGACATAGGGGTATTGCTTCAAAGTACAATATCTCAATATGAGAAGATCGAAAAGCTATACAAGAGGTCTCTTAACAAAAAAGATATCGATTCTATTTTGCAGGTTAAAATTAAAAATTATTTAGAAAATGCTCGTTCTATTCTTGATTATTGTTCTCAGGATATTAATGATTTTTTTGAAATTCAATCAGAAAAAGTTTACTTTCCTATAGTTAGTAAAGAGGGAAACATAGAAAGCTTTGAGGGAAGTATTAATAGAAATCTACCAGGACTAAAAACAAAAAGCATTGAGCTTTTTGAATATTTGGAAAGCATTCAGCCATATCATAATAATTGCTCTTGGTTAGCTGATTTTGCTACTGTAACAATTGACTATAAACATAGACAGCTGACACCACAAACAAAAATAGAAACAAAAAGAATAACGTCCACCAGGAAAGATGGTGGCTCTGTTTCTTGGAATCCTGATAAGGTAAAATTTGGATCAGGAGTCTTTATAAACAATGGAAGAGTGGATCCAGCTTCTCAACTTCCTGCTTCTATACCAAGCACAATTGTAAAAAAAGAGATTTGGGTGGATTTTAAATTTAATAATAAAATTTCCGTATTACCTCTTCTTGAAAAAATTAAAGATAATATTCCCGTGATAACTAAACGAGTATATAAGATAATATTTGATGCAGCAGCCCTTTTAAGCCAATAACTAAGTTGTTGTGCTTTTTTTATTAAATTCAGTATAAACAGGCTTTAATGTCGTCCGTCCCTTGAACTAAAAAGAAAAGCATTTTATCGGTTCAACTGCAGGCAAATTCTCCCAAAACCAAGTTCTAATATTGTACCATCCTCGGAGCCATAAAAATCGCCAATCAGGCGGTTTTTTGCTAAAATATAAACATTAACTATGTTTAAAAAAACCACTCTTAAAAACGGTTTAAGAATTATCACTGTTCCTCAAAAAAACACTCAAGCTGTTACGGTGTTGGTATTGGTTAAAACCGGCTCTAAATATGAGAAAAAAGATATTAATGGTATTTCTCATTTTCTAGAGCACATGTATTTTAAAGGGACCAAGAAAAGACCAACCACATTAGCAATTGCCGAGACTTTGGATAAGATTGGTGGAATATATAATGCTTTTACTTCAGAAGAATATACTGGTTATTATGCGAAAACCATTGCTTCAGAATTTAAAACTGCTTTAGATTGGGTTTCTGATATTTTCTTAAATTCTACTCTACCGTCTAAAGAAATAGAAAAAGAAAAAGGGGTCATTATTGAAGAAGTTAATATGAGATATGATCATCCGATGAGTTATGTTCATGTTCTATGGTCTAAGCTTTTATACGGTGACCAGCCTGCTGGATGGGATATTATTGGGACAAAAGAAAACATAATTAATATGACAAGAAAAAAACTGACTGATTATATGGACAATCAGTATGTGGCATCCAATACAATTGTTTGTGTGGCTGGGAATATAAAAAGCGATTTAGCGATTGAAAAAGTTAAAAAATATTTTTCAAAGATAAAAAAATCCAAAGCAATGAAAAAACAGGCTGTGATTGAGAGGCAGTCATGCCCTGAATTAATTTTACAAACAAGGAAGACTGATCAAACGCATTTATGCTTAGGAGTAAGGGCATATAATCTTTTTCATAAAGATAAATATATTCAAAAACTTTTAGCTGTTATTTTGGGTGGAATGATGAGCTCCCGTTTGTTTACAGAAATCAGAGAAAAATTAGGAGCAGCTTATTATATCAGCACTGCATCTGAAACAGGTCCTGATACAGGATATTTAGTGACTCAAGTTGGAGTAGATAATAAAAAAGTGGAAAAAGTCATTTCAACTGTTTTGAAAGAGTATAAAAAGATTTCAAAAGAAAAAGTATCAGCTCAAGAATTAAAAAAGGTTAAAGATTATATCAAGGGAAAAACAGCGCTTCTATTGGAATCCTCTGATGCCAAGGCATCATTTTTTGCAGATCAGGAACTTTTAGAAGGAAAAATTCTTACTTTAAAACAAATCCTTGCTAAAATTGATAAAATAACTTCCAATGATATTTTAGAAACAGCGAAAGATATTTTTCAGCCTCAGAAATTAAATTTAGCTTTAATCGGGCCATTTAAAAACAAAGAAAAATTTAAAAAGATTTTAAAAATTTAAACTATGGAAAGTGAAAAAGTTTTAGATATATCTTGGGGAACAATTTTGAAAATCAGCATTACCCTCCTTGTTTTTTATACTCTTTATTCGATAAGAGATATTTTAGTTTCAATTATTTTTGCACTGGTGATTTCCATCTTATTCAATCCGGTAATTAATTTCTTGGAGAGTAAAAGAATACCCCGCGTCATAGCTACAATTTTCATCTATGTCAGCATTTTTGCTCTTTTAAGCCTCCTTTTATACTGGGTAGTGCCTATTTTTGTTTTTGAAATACAGCAATTTGCTCAGCTTTTTCCTCAGTATTTTGGGCAACTATCACCACCTTTAAGGGGATTAGGATTGGAAGCCTTTGAGAATTTTGAAACCTTTACACTAGCATTGCAGGATTGGTTAATACAAGCATCTTCCAGTATTTTTGGGGTAATCATTTCTGTTTTTGGAGGAATTTTTTCAACAGTTACTATTTTTGCTATTGCCATATTTTTTTCAATGGAGGAAAAGGAAGTTAAAAAAGCGATTCAGGCTTTATCTCCTAAAAGCAGTGAAGGTTATTTTCAGGATTTATGGCAGAGGTGTCAAAATAAAACTGCTGCCTGGTTTGGAACCAGAATTTTAAGCAGTCTTTTTGTTGGATTAGTTTCATATATTGCTTTGAATGTTCTTAATGTGAAATATGCATCTATATTGAGCTTGTTTGCAGGAGTAATGGATATTGTGCCTGTTTTAGGCCCTATTTTTGCTGGCACAATAATAACTATTTTAGCAGCTCTTGATTCATGGGTTAAAGCACTTTTTGTTTTAATGACTTTTATCTTAATCCAGCAAATAGAGGGGAATATTATAACTCCGATTTTAACTAGAAGATTGGTTGGGCTGCCTGCAATTTTGGTTTTAATATCATTGCTTATTGGTGCTAGATTAGCAGGAGTTTTAGGGGCAATTTTAGCAATTCCTTTAACAAGTATCATTTATGAATTCTTAAAGGATTTTTTGCAGGAAAGAAAAAAAGATGGCTTGGTTGGTTAGAGTTATACTTTTAAAACTGATTAGCCGGCCTTGAAATAGGCCAATTTTTGTATAAGGATGAGAAAATGTACGAAATAATATGAAAAACAAATTTTTTATTACAACAGCAATAGATTACGTAAATGCAAGCCCTCACATTGGTCATGCTCTAGAGAAAGTCCAGGCAGATGTTTTGGCCCGCTACCATAGAGCATTAGGTGAGGAGGTTTTGTTTTTGACTGGAACAGATGAAAATAGCTTGAAGAATGCTCAGGCAGCAGAGAAAGTTAATGTTCCAGTCCAAGAATTTGTTGATAAAAATGTAGAGATTTTTAAAGGCCTTAAAAAAGTACTTAATTTAAGTTTTGATGATTTTATTAGAACCACAGAGGAGCGTCATAAAAAAGGAGTTGAAAAACTATGGTTGGTCTGCAAAAAGGATATTTACAAAAAAAAGTATAAAGGGCTTTATTGTGTTGGTTGTGAGGAATTTTATACAGAAAATGAACTTGTTAATGGTTTGTGTCCAGAACATAAGAAGAAGCTAGAGTTAATTGAAGAAAAGAATTATTTTTTCAATCTTTCAAAATATCAGAAACGTTTAAAAAAACTCATTGAAAAAGATGAAATTAAAATAATTCCAGAAACTAGAAAAAATGAAGTATTAAGTTTCATTAATTCGGGGCTAAAAGATATTTGTATTTCCCGCTCAAAAGAAAGGGCTCATGGCTGGGGAATTCCAGTTCCTGGTGATCCTAATCAAATTATTTGGGTGTGGTTTGACGCGCTTGCAAGTTATATCACCGCTCTAGGTTACGGAACTGATGAGAAGAAATTTAATAACTGGTGGGTTAATCACAAGAATAAGCTGCATGTTATTGGTAAAGGAATTTTAAGATTTCATACAGTTTACTGGCCAGCAATGCTCTTATCAGCTGATTTGCCTTGGCCTGATAAAATTTTTATTCATGAATATATAACTATTGACGGTGAGAAGATTTCAAAGTCTTTAGGAAATGTTATTAATCCCTCTCAGCTAGTTGAAAAATACGGTGTAGAAGCAGTTAGGTATTTTCTCTTGCGTGAAATATCTCCATTTAAAGACGGTGATTTTAGTTATCAGAGATTTGAAGAGAGATATGATTCTGATTTAGCCAAGGGGCTTGGCAATTTAGTAGCTAGAGCTTTAAGTTTGGCAGATAAATCAGAAATAAAATCTGAAGTTTTGAAAATTGAGGAAGTTAAAAATACAGATTTTCAAAAGAAAATAAATGAAGTTCAAGAAAAATATAAAAAAGCTTTAGAAGGATTTAAATTCAATGAAGCTTTAGCTTCAATTTGGGAATTGATCAGTTTTTGTGATGAATATATAGAGAAAAATAAGCTTTGGGAAAAGGTTGAGAATCAAAAAACTGATATTTTATATCTTCTTTATACTATTGCTAAGATTTCTCAATTATTAGAACCATTTTTACCAAAAACTTCTGAAAAGATCCTTGAACAATTAGATTTAAAGAAAAAAGAAACAGAGTGGGTGTTTTATATTAAAAAAGCAGAAGCACTTTTTCCGAGATTCAATTCTAAATAATTTTAAAAAGAACCTTGACTTTTAAAGGAAAAATGGTACTTTTGAGATAGTACCTATTTGGGAATGATATCCAAAAAGGAGGTGATATGAACAATGCGACTAAATCTTTCGTTTTCTGACCTTGAGAGATTTATCAAGGCCCTCAAAATTACGTGTGCTGGAGGAACAAAAAGATATCAGATGATTATATCTCCCGACCTGGTGGTTGTAAAGCCAGGAGTTTCTACTCCAGAACTTAACACTCTGATTTTTACGGCCCTAGATGAAACTACCGAAGAAATCATAAGAGGAATTGCCACAAACCTCAAGATAACTGTAATGGAACCCGACGCTATTAAAGATGGCGAAGGTAAGGATTTGATTCCTTCTGTTCGTTAGGGTTTTCAGGGACGATGAAACAAAAGAAGTTTCCATAACCCAGCTTTGCTGGGATTTTTTTTATTCAAAAAATAAGATAGAATAAATTCATGTTAATTGATACCCACGCCCATTTAAATCTTTCTGCTTTTAATAAAGACAGAGATCAAGTTATTAAAAGATGCCTGGACAATAATGTTTGGATTGTTAATGTTGGAACAAATTTAAAAACTTCAAGAGAAGTAGTTGAAATTGCTCAAAAGTATGAAAAAGGCATTTATGCTAGCGCTGGGCTTCATCCAATAAATTTAGAAACAGGACTGGTAAAGATAAAAGCAGATGTGAATGAGAAAAAAAGCATTGAAAAAGATTTTGATTATGAGGCTTACAAGCGCTTGGCTCAATCCAAAAAAATTGTAGCAATTGGTGAAATTGGTTTGGATTATTATTGGAGGCCTAAAACAAAGAAAAAGAAAGAATTATTTAAACAAAAACAAGAAAATTTATTTTTGAAACAATTAAAATTGGCAAAAGAATTAAATTTACCAGTTATTTTTCATTGTCGAATGGCTAATCATGATTTGTTTAGAATTTTATCGGAAAATCCTGATTTAAAGCCTGAAAAAGCAGTAGCTCATAGTTTTGTTGGAACTGAAGAAGATATTCAAAAACATTTAGATTTCGGATATTATATTGGTTTTAATGGAATAATTTTTAAAAATATTGCAGGCATAGATTTTGAAAAAGTGATTAAGAAAACTCCTTTAGAGAAAATCTTAATTGAAACAGACTGTCCTGATTTACTGCCTCCAAAAGCAACAGGAAATCGTAATGAGCCTGTTTTTGTAAGATATATTGCAGAAGAGATTGCTAAGATAAAAGATGTAAGCTTTGAAGAAGTTTCAGAAGTGACAACTAAAAATGCAAAAGAACTTTTTGGAATATAGTTATTGAAGAGATTTCCAATAATCCCCCAGATAAGATTTAAGCTCTTTTATCATTTTCTTTGTTTCTTTTATTCTAAAATCTTTGAGTAGAATCCTTTCTTGGGATTCTTCTAGTTTTACGTCCAGGTTTAAAAGTCCACTTACAAGCGACAACCAAGCAGGTGCTAAAATTTCCTGATTATATCCTGAAGCAATTAAATCAATTTCTTTTCCCTCGCATACTTGATCAGCTAATTCTTTTACTTTTTCTCCAATCATTTTAAAGCCATTTAAGGTTAGACCCAAATTAGTTAATCCATCAGCAAAATGAGGATCAGAGCCTCCATTTCTAATGATCATTTCTGGCTTAAATTCTTTTGCTATTGGGAAAATAATTTGGTCAAACACGTACTCATAAGATTTATCACCAGCGCCTGGTAAAAGTGGAATGTTGATGGTAAATCCCTTGCCCCTGTTTTCACCAATTTCGTGTATATATCCTGTTCCAGGATACATTGTTCTTGGATCTTGATGAATATCAATGAATAAAACCCTGTTTTCATTATAAAAAGCTTCAGCTGTTCCGTTTCCAGCATGAGCATCAGTGTCTAAAATTAAAATCCTTTTCATTCCTTTTTCAAGTAATTTTTTAGCACAAATAACAACGTCGTTATAAATGCAAAATCCTTCTCCTTTTTCTTTTTTTGCATGATGAAGTCCTCCGCCCAGAGCAATTGCTTTTTTATGTTTTCCTTGAAAAACTAACTCTGCTGCTTTTAAAGATGTGCCGACTGCTATTCTTGCTGCTTTGTCAATTCCTTTTGGCAAATATCCTGTTAAGGGATCAAGGTTATCTGTTGTGGTATATTGAAAAATATTTGATAGGATAATTCCTTTTGAAGCTTTCTTCATTGCTTCAATATATTCTTGGCTGTGAAAAAGCTTTAAATCACTATCCTTTGCTGGTTCAGGTATGATTAATTCAAAAACATCTTTAAAATTAACTAGTTTTTGTTTTGCAAAGCTTAAGAACTTCTCAAACCTATCACTTGTAAAAGGATGTCCTTTGCCAAAATTATAGTTTTCTATTTCTGGATTATATACAATGGCAGTTTTTTCTTTCATTTTTTAATTATATTTTTCTTTAGTGATTTTAACTTAACTATCTTGACAAAGTCATTATATTATATAGTGTGAGGTTAGAACACAGGAGGCATCAAAATGTTAACAAGCTTTGCTGAGTCTTTGGCAGCAATGACTCAGAAATTAAAAGAGAAAAAAAGGATTGCTAAGGGAAAAGTTTCTGGACTTATTTCGTTTTCTGAGGGCAAGGTTCGTATTTTTGCTTCAGAAGGAGAGCCTGATCCGAATACCGTCCACGCGATTATAGATCGTGGAGATGGTACGGTAGTCGGTCTTTTCTTCTCATCGACCCAATACACAAAAATTCTCCCCATTCGGGAGAACACGCTCTACAGACTGCAACCTTTCGTATAGGATGGGTGGTAAGGATAAATGATATCCAAGCCGCCCTATTTTTTTAAAAAATATTCTTAGACTATTTACTTCCTCTTTAGAGAAAACCTTGATTCTTCACTGCATTCGAATTAAGATAGAATTATATGCAATATAGAGCTCAAGAAATAGAGCCAAAATGGCAAAGATTTTGGGAAAAAAAAGGTTTTTATAGAGCTGAAGATTTTTCAAAAAAATCTAAAAAATACATTTTAATTGAATTTCCTTATCCTTCTGGACAAGGACTGCATGTTGGTCATTGCAGGTCTTATTCTGTGCTGGATGCAATTGCCAGAAAACACAGAATGCAGGGTTTTAATGTAATGTTTCCAATTGGCTGGGATGCTTTTGGTCTTCCAACAGAGAACTATGCTATTAAAACAGGCATTCATCCAATTGAAGCTACTAAAAAAAATATTGCTAATTTTAAAAGGCAGTCGAGGAGCTTGGGTTTTTCTTTTGACTGGACAAGAGAGATAAACACAACTGATCCAGAGTATTATAAATGGACGCAGTGGATTTTTCTAAAACTTTTTGAAAAAGGTTTAGCTTATCAATCTGAAATGCCAATTAATTGGTGTCCGTCTTGTAAAACTGGACTAGCCAATGAAGAAGTTGTTAATGGAAAATGTGAAAGATGCAAAACGCAGGTTGCTCAAAAAAAATTAAAGCAATGGATGCTTAAGATTACAGAATATGCTGATAAATTAATTGAAGGTTTAAACAAGGTTAATTTCTTAGAGAAAATAAAAATCCAACAGATTGACTGGATTGGGAGAAGTGAGGGAGTGGAAATTGATTTTAAAGTAGAAAATTACGATGAAACAATAAAAGTGTTTACCACTAGGGCTGACACTATTTTTGGAACAACAGCACTTGTTTTAGCTCCTGAACATGAGTTAGTTAAAAAGCTAATAACCGATGAAAATAAAAGTGCAGTTGAAAAATATATTGAAGATTCAAAAAACAAGACAGAATTTGAAAGAACAAAACTTGAAAAAGAAAAAACAGGAGTTTTTACTGGTTCTTATTGTATTAATCCCATTAATGATGAAAAAGTGCCTCTTTGGCTTGGGGATTACGTAGTGTCAACTTATGGAGGAGGAGCTGTGATGGTTGTTCCTGCTCATGACAAGAGAGATTATGATTTTGCCAAAAAGCATGGATTGAAAATTAGAGAAGTTGTAAAAGGAGGTAATATTTCGAAACAAGCATTTGTTGAATATGGAGCATTGATTAATTCCGGCAAGTTTAATGGTTTATCGTCCCAAGAAGCAACCAAAAAAATCACTGACTGGTTTGAAAAAAAGAAATTGGGCAGAAGGAAAGTTCAGTACAAGTTAAGGGATTGGATATTTTCCCGTCAGCATTACTGGGGAGAGCCGATTCCAATTATTCATTGTGGAAAATGCGGCATTGTTCCAGTTCCAGAGAAAGATTTACCCGTAGAACTTCCTTATATTGAAAAATATCAGCCCACTGAAACAGGTGAATCTCCTTTAGCTGCTATTAGTGACTGGGTTAATGTTAAGTGTCCTAAGTGCAAAGGAGATGCAAAAAGAGAAACCGATACCATGCCTAACTGGGCAGGTTCAAATTGGTATTATTTGAGATATTGTGACCCAAATAATAAAAAAGAAATAGCTGACAAAAAGAAGATAAATTACTGGATGCCTGTTGATTGGTATAACGGAGGAATGGAGCACACTACTTTACATCTTTTATATTCCAGATTTATTTATAAGTTTCTTCATGATATTAATATTGTTCCCCAATCAGAACCATATCAGAAAAGAACTTCTCAGGGCATGGTTTTAGCTGAAGACGGCAGGAAAATGTCAAAATCTTTTGGCAACATTATCAATCCAGATGATATTATTAAAGAATACGGAGCTGATACTTTAAGAATTTACGAGATGTTTATGGGCCCTTTTGACCAGGCAATTTCTTGGAACAGCAAAGGCGTAAAAGGAGTTAATAGATTTTTAAACAGAGTCTGGAAATTAACATTTGAGTGTTTTAAAAATGAAAGAAGCAGCCAAAAAGCCATAAAAGAAATTCATAAGCTTAACAAGAAGATTGAGGAAGATTTTGATAAAATGAAGCTTAATACAGCTGTAGCTGCTTTCATGGAGTTTATTAATTTTGCTTTTGAGAATAAAAAAGATATTGGAAAAGATATAATCAAAAGCATGATAATCTTGTTGGCTCCGTTTGCTCCCCATATCAGCGAGGAACTTTGGCAGCAGACAGGCAATAAAGATTCAGTTCATAATCAATCCTGGTTAAAATATGATCCAAAATTAATTGAAGAAAAAACAATTACTTTAATTATCCAAATTAATGGTAAAATTCGCGATAAAGTTGAAGTAGATGTAAATATTTCTGAACAAGAAGCTCGTGATTTGACATTGTCTCGTGAAAAGATTAAAAAAAGGTTAACTGGGAAAAAGATAAAAAAAGTTATTTTTACAGGCAAATTAATTAATATGGTGATTTAATGTGTGGTATTATAGGCTACATAGGTGAAAAACCTGCTTTTCCGATTCTTGTGTCGGGGCTAAAGAGGATGGAATACCGCGGCTATGACAGCTACGGTTTTTGTGTTTTTGATGAACAAAAAGATGTGTTCTTGTATAAAAAAGTGGGTAAGATTTCCGAGACAGGACAGGAGATTTCAAACTTAACTGTTAAAGGAACTGCTGGGCTCGGTCATACTAGATGGGCAACAACAGGCGGTGTGACCGATGAAAATGCTCATCCTCATTTCGACTGCAATAAAAATATCTTCTTAGTTCATAATGGTATTATTGAAAACTATAAAGAACTTAAAGAAAAATTAATGGCTAAGGGCCATAAATTTACCTCTGAAACAGATACAGAGGTTTTGTGTCATTTAGTTGAAGAGAATTATAATGGCAGCTTAGAAGAAGCGCTTAGAAAAATCTTAAAAGAAATAAGAGGAACATATGGAATTGCTTTAATGTCTAAAAAAGAACCTCAAAAGATCGTAGCAGCCCGTTTGTCTTCTCCAATGATTTTAGGAATAGGGAAAAATGAGCTTTTAATTGCATCTGATCCAGCAGCAATAATCACTCATACCCGTCAGGTTATTACTCTTGATGACAATGAAATTGCTGTTTTAAAACCAGACGACTTTTTCATTTTAAAAGAAAAGCCAACAGTTTCTATTGAATGGACGCCAGAAGATGCAGAAAAAAAAGGATACGACCATTTTATGCTTAAAGAAATAATGGAGGAACCAGAAACAATTGAAAATGCAATCAGGGGTAGGTTGATTGCTGATGAGGGAACAGTTAAGTTGGGTGGCTTAGATAGCGTGGCTGAAAAACTTAAAAAAATAAATAGAATAATTTTAGTTGCCTGCGGTACTGCAAATTATGCTGCCAGAATTGGAAAATATATGTTAGAGGAATATGCAGGTATTTTGACTGAAGCAGAGATTGGCTCTGAGTTCAGATACAGAAAACCAATTATTGATAAGAATACTGCTGCTGTTTTTGTTTCTCAGTCCGGAGAAACTGCTGATACCTTGGCAGGATTAAATGAAATGAAGAAAAAAGGAGTTCTAACAATAGGTGTTACAAATGTTGTTGGTTCAACTCAGGCAAGAGAAACAGAGGCAGGAGTTTATACTCGTTCAGGGCCTGAAATTGCTGTTGCTTCTACAAAAGTGTTTTTAGGGCAATTAGCTACTCTGGCAATGTTAACAGTTTATTTGGGAAGGCAGCGCAATATGTCATTAGTCACAGGTAAGAGAATTGTTTCAGAACTGGATAAAGTTCCAGAATTGGCTAAGCAGGTTTTGGAAAACTCTTCTGAAATCAGGAAAATAGCAGAAAAGTACAAAGATTTTAAGAATTTCTGGTTTATTGGAAGGAAATACAATTTCCCTATTGCTTTAGAGGGAGCTTTGAAATTGAAAGAAATTTCTTATCTTCATGCTGAAGGTGGCGCTAGCGGTGAGCTAAAGCATGGGCCCTTGGCTTTGATTGATGAAAACTTTCCAACAATAGCTATTTGCCCTTCAGATTCTGTATACGACAAAATGATTTTAGGTATTGAAGAAATCAAAGCAAGAAAAGGGCTTGTGATTGCCATTGCTACCGAAGGAGATAAAAGAATCAAAGATCTTGTTGATGATGTAATTTACATACCTAAAACCTTAGAAATGTTAACTCCAATGCTGTCAGTTATCCCTCTTCATCTTTTTGCCTATCATGTGGCTGCAACATTGGGTCATGATATTGATAAACCCCGCAATTTGGCAAAATCAGTAACAGTAGAATAGTTTTTCCTTAAGTATTCACTACAGAACATAAAATCAAAACGAAAATTATGGAAAAAACAATTTTAATCGGCGGAAAAGCAGGTCAAGGCACCAACGTGACCTCTTATTTTATAGGAGAGGTTTTTTCTTCTTTAGGATATTATGTGTTTAATTACCGTGATTATCCGTCTTTAATAAGAGGGGGTCATAATTTTAATGTGATTAAAGTTTCTGACAAGCCTGTTTTTTCACACACAAATAAATATGATTTCATTATTGCTTTAGACCAGAAAACAATAGATTTGCATGAAAAAGGTTTAAAGAAAAACGGATTTATTATTGGAGACAAGGGTTTGAAAGTAAAAAAGAATTTTCAATTAATTGATGTAAAACCTATCTTAAAGAAATTAAAAGCTCCTCAAGTTATAGAAAATGATATTTTTATTGGTTGGCTGTTTAAATATTTTGGAATCTCCGAGAAATTTTTAATGAAAGAATTAGAAGAAAGATTTGGAGGTAAAAAAATCGATTTAATTAAAAAATCAGCAAAAATTGGTTATAAGCTTGGTAAGAAAAAAGAAAAATTTAAAAAACTGGGTCCTCAAAAATATTTTCTCTCTGGAAACAAGGCAATAGGAGCAGGAGCTTTGGCTGCTGGTATTGATGTCTATATTGCTTATCCAATGACTCCAGCCACTGCGGTTTTACATTATTTGGCTAAAAAAGCGCCAGAACAAAACATTCTTGTTTTACAGCTTGAAAATGAAATTGCAGTAGCAAATGCAGCACTAGGCGCTTCTTTTGCTGGTGCCAGAACAATGGTAGGAACTTCAGGTGGAGGGTTTGCGCTTATGGCTGAAGCAATGAGTTTAGCTGGTATGTCGGAAACACCCTTGGTTGTTTATTTATCCCAGAGAACAGGACCAGCTAGCGGTGTTCCTACTTATACTGCTCAAGCTGATTTGAAATTTGCAGTTAACATTGGACACGGAGAATTTACAAGAATTGTTATTGCTCCTGGCGATCCTCAAGAAACAATCACAAGGGTTCAGGAAGCATTTTATTTGTCTTCTAAATACCGTGCTTTGGTCATACTTGTTGGCGACAAGCATTTAGGAGAGAGCGATTATACCTTTGATACACTTGAAAAATCTTCTGTGAGCTCTGATAGATTTATTGTTAAGAATCCTGCTAAAAACTACAAAAGCTATAAAATTACAAAAGATGGTAATTCTCCTCGTGCTGTTCCTGGCCAGGGGCCAGTTGTGAGAACTACCAGCTATGAGCACAATGAATATGGCAATACAACAGAAGAAGTTGATTGGATTGTCAAAATGAATGATAAAAGATTTAACAAAGAAAAGATTATTATTAAAGAAATCAATAAGCTGAACCCAATTACCGTTTATGGAAAAGGTAAAAATTTAATTATTGGCTGGGGTTCAACAAAAGGAGCAATCCTTGATTCTTTAAAATCTTTGAAAGATTATAGATTTTTACAGATTTCTTATATTAATCCATTTCCCGCTGATCTTGTGAAAAAAGAAATTAAGAATTCTAAAAAAATAGTTTTGGTCGAAAATAATGCTACTGGGCAATTGGGAGATATTATTGCCGAGAAAACTGGACACATTATTAAAAACAAAATTCTACAGTATAATGCCAGGCCTTTTATTCCAGAAACAATAATTAGAAAAGTTAAAAAATTATAAACTATGAAAATTCAAGATTTGCAAACAAAGGAAGAAAATACATGGTGTCCTGGTTGTACTAATTTTTCACTTCTTAATACTGTCCAGCAGGGTTTGGTTGATTTGGTGAATGAAAAGAAAATTAAGCATAAAGATATTGCAATGGCTAGCGGCATTGGTTGTCATGCTAAGATTTTTGACTACATTAATATAAATGGTTTTTACAGTCTTCATGGAAGGGTGATACCGCCATGCTTGGGAATGAAGGCTGGTAATCCTGAACTTACTGTTATTGGATTTGGGGGAGATGGCGATACTTATGCTGAAGGAATGGCTCATTTTATCCATGCATGCCGCTTTAATGCTGATTTTACAATGATTGTTCATAATAATAAGGTGTTTGCTTTAACTACAGGCCAGGCAACTCCAGTTTCAGCAAAAGGATTTGTTGGAGGGTCAACGCCTTATGGATCAAAAGAAGAACCCATGAATCCCATTGCTATAGCTTTGGCAAGCGGAGCTACTTTTGTAGCCAGAGGTTATGTTAATGAAAAAGAACATTTAAAAGAATTAGTTAAAAGTGCTGTAATGCACAAGGGCTTTGCTTTGATTGATATTCTACAGCCCTGTTTAACTTACAATGATCCTACAGATTATCTTGAGAAAAGAGTATATAAATTGAGCAAAGTTCACGATGATTCTGATTTTAAAAAAGCTTTAGACAGGGCAATGGAATGGGATTATTCTTTGGATAAAAAAGCTAAAATTCCTATTGGTATATTTTATAAGATAAGAAAGCCAACGCTGGAAGAACAGAGACCAACTCTAAAAAAACCTTGGTATAAGGTTAAAAGAAAGATTGATTGGCAATCACTGATTAAGCAGTTTCAGTAAAGTAATTCTTCAAACATAAAAACCCGCTTCTAGCGGGTTTTGTATTTAGAGAAATGTTTTTTAGAAATTTTTAATTTTGATGTCAGCTCCTAATTTTCTTAATTTTTCATCAAATTTTTCATAACCTCTTTCAATCTGATGAACATTATAAATTCTACTTTTTCCTTTAGCAACTAATGCTGCCAAAATTAGTGTTGCTCCTGCTCTGATATCAGTAGCAGTAATATGATTTGCAACAAGCTTTGTTTTTCCAAATATTAAAGCTCTATGAGGGTCAGTCACTTCAATATCAGCTCCCATTTTTCGTAATTCTTGCAAGTGGCCAAACCTGTTTTCGTAAAGAGGGTCGTGGATTAAAGATTTTCCTTGGATTTGGGTTAAGAGAACTGTTGCTTGAGGTTGTAAGTCAGTAGGAAAGCCGGGAAAAGGAAGAGCCTGAATTTTAGTTGTCTTTAAATTGTTTGATTTTTTAATTATGATTTCATTTTTCTTGACCTCAAAATTTATTCCGATTTCTTTCATTTTTGCTAAAAAGAATGTTAAAGCTTCTGGATCAACGTCTTTGATTTTTCCTTCACCGCCAGTTATTGCAAAAGCTAAGAAAAATGTTCCAGCTTCTGTTGAGTCGGGACAAAGCGAATGAGTAACGCCTTTTAAGTTTTCGTTTCCTTTGATTTCAATGGTATGAGTGCCAACGCCCTTAATTGTTGCTCCCATTTTTTGCAAGAATTTTCCTAAATCCTGTACTTGCGGTTCGCAAGCTGCTGTTTCAATTCTGCTCGTCCCATTGGTTCCGCTAGCTAACATCATTAAGTTTTCAGTAGCAGTAACTGAGAATTCTTTTAAAACAACTCTTTTTCCTTGTTTTTTTGCAGGAGCTTCAAAAGCATAAAATCCAGGTTGTTGTTTTACTATTACCCCAAAATCTTCCAGAGCTTCTAAGTGAGAAGAAATTGGTCTCAATCCAATTTTATCTCCACCAGGATAAGGAACTTTGAATTTTTTAAACCTTGACAAAAGAGGACCAATCAAAAGCACTGAAACCCTCATTTTTCTAAACAAATCTATTGGTATTTTTTTAGGATCAATGTTTTCTGCACTTATTTTGATTTTGTGAGGATTAAGCCACTTAACCTCAGCTCCAATTTGTTCCAACATTTCAATCAAATTCAAAATGTCGCTTATTCGTGGCAAGTTATCAATAACACAGGGTTCTTTGGTTAAAATAGTAGCTGCCAAAATAGGGCCAGCAGCGTTTTTGTGGCCCGAAATTTTAACCTCTCCTTTAAGAGGTTTATTGCTTCCTTTGATTACGTATGCCTTTTTCATTATGGTTTATTATACGTTGAATCTTGGTCTTTGGCAAATTTTATTAAAAAATGAGCGCTTTATCAATTAAATTGATCAAGCGCATGTTGAATGCTCAAAGCTCTTTTTGGATCTCTGCGAGCATCTCCTTTGCTCGTCTAGAGTATGCTAGGTTAGGGCTATGGCAGAGAACATGTAATGCCATTCTGCACATTCTCTTTCCCCAGCCAGACAAGAGTTGTTCTCCTTTGGGTTTCTCAGCTAGTTCTCTGAGTTCGTCGGGATCAACCCACATTACTTCTCCTTCAAGCTTTCCAGTCCATTGTTCTGGTTGGACTGGTATTACAAAGGCGATGTCATTGACGGTTTTGTTCGGAAATTCTTTAGCAAGCACTACAGGAATCATCGGTGATGCCAATGATGGTTTTATTTCTAATCCCAGCTCTTCTTTCGTTTCTCTCTCGGCCACCTTGATTAATCCCGTTTCGTTTCCTGCAACGAGCATTTCTGCCTGTTCTGCTATCCCTCCGGGAAGTTCATAATCTCCTTTTACTGTTTTCGAGATTATCAACGATACTTTTTCTTCGGGTAATATCCGTCTTCTCACCAGCAGTTTTCCATCCTTGTTCATTATCCCAGCAAATACTCCGACTGTTGCGGTAAATCTCTTTTCCAATCATTTCACCTTTTCTTTGGTTTTCAAAGATCATTGAACTAGCCAATCTTGGCTAATCCTTCTTTGTATAAAAACTATAATAGGTTTTTCGACTTTTGTCAAATAAGACCTTGCACAGGCACTTATATTTTATTATGATATGTTATAAAATCTCTTGACGCTTATGATTAAAAAAGTAGTAATAGCTGCAGCGGGTAAAGGAACTCGCATGCTTCATTTGACTAAAAATAAATCAAAGCACTTGATTAGAACTTGTGAGGCTCCTTTTTTGAGTTATCTTTTAGATAATCTTTTAAAAGCAGGATACAAGGAGTTGATTTTAGTGGTGGGTTATAAAAAAGAAAGAATCGAGCAGTTTTTAAAAAATTATAGATATGACGTTCGTCTCGTGGATCAATTTGAAATTTTAGGGAAAGAAGAGTATGGGACTGCTTGCCCTTTAAAATGCGTGAAAGATATTGTTGGGAATGATGATTTTTTAATGGTTTATGGAGACAGCCTGTATTCCGTTGAAGACCTTAGAGATTTTAATATTAAAGATAAATATAATTACGTGGCAGGATTTTATCACAAAAAACCAGAGAAATATGGGGTTTTAAAAAATAGCGATGGTTTCTTAAGCGAAATAATAGAAAAACCAAAAGAGTTTGTTGGTGATTTAATTAATGCTGGTTTATATAAATTTACCTCTGAAGTTTTTGATAAGGCTTCTCAAATTCATCTTTCAGAAAGAGGAGAATATGAGCTAACAGACATTATTAACCTTCTAGCCCGAGAGAAAAAAGTAAAAATTAAAAAAATAGATCATTGGATAGATTTTGGCAATCCCGCTGATATCATGAGAGTTACTCAATTCATTAAAAATGAAAACTCTAAAAATCAATCCTGAGAACATAAAATCAGCCTTAAAACAGGCTGTTTTTGTAATTAAAAAAGGAGGAGTTGTAATATTTCCCACTGATACAGTTTATGGTTTAATAGCTGACGCTCAAAACAATTTTGCTGTTAGAAAAGTTTTTAAAATCAAAAACAGACGACTTAGCAAACCGCTTCCTGTTTTTATAAAAAACATTAAGATGGCAAAACGCCTGGCCTATATTGATCAAGCTCAAGAAAAGATTTTAAAAAAATTCTGGCCTGGAAAATTGACAGTAGTTTTAAAAGCAAGACCAGTGGAATTTCCAAAGGGTGTTTTAAGTAAAAATAAAAAAATTGGTTTAAGGGTTCCTGATTATAGATTTCTTAATCTTTTGCTGGGAAAAGCCAATTGTCCTTTGGTAGCAACTTCAGCCAATGTTTCTGGCAAACAGCCATCAACTAAAATAAAAAAAGTTTTAAGCCAGTTCAAAAATCAAAAGTACTTGCCGGATTTAGTTTTAGACGATAAGAACTTGAAAGATTCTTTACCTTCTACTGTTATTGATTTAACAAATCGTAAGATTTTAAGGAGGGGTAAGCTTTCTAAAATAGAAATCCTAAAGATGTTAGAATAAAAACAATGAAGAAAAGATATAAAAACAAAAGAATCGTTTGTTTGGGAGGAGGAAATGCCATGCCAAAAGCTGTTTTAGCTGGTTTAAAAAAATATCCAGTCAAAATATCTGCTATTTGCGCAATGCTTGATTCTGGCGGTTCAGCTGGTCGGCTGAGGAAAGATTACAAGATTGTTTCTCCTGGAGACATCAGAAGAGCATTTATAGCTTTGGCCAACACTTCTCCTGTTGTGGAAAATCTTTTAAATTATCGTTTTCAAACAGGAGGCCTTAAAGGTCATAATTTTGCCAATTTGTTGATTACTGCTTTAGAGCTTTCAACAAAAAATAATTATGCCAAAATTTGTGACGAGATGTGCAAAATTTTAAACATATCCCATCAGGTTTTGCCAGTTACTCTTGATAATTCCCATCTTTATGCCACGCTAGAAAACGGAAAAACAATTTCTGGTGAAATAAATATTGACATTCCTAAACATAATGGGAAATTAAAGATTAAAAAAGTTTTTTTAAAACCCAAAGCCAGGGCCTATCCAAAAACCCTGGAGGCAATTAAAAAAGCAAACCTTATTGTTGTTGGACCAGGTGATCTATATTCTTCATTAGCTCAGATTTTATTGGTAGAAGGTATAAGCAGGGCAATTAAAAAAAGTAAGGCTAAAATAGTATATATTTCTAACTTAATGACAAAGTATGGAGAAACGAACAATTTTACTGTTTTAGATTTTGTTCATGAATTAGAAAAATATCTGAAATCTAATTTAGATTATGTAATTTACAATACTAAAAAACCTTCTTCTAAAAGACTGGCTTTAAATAGGAAAAAGCACTCTGAACTGCTTGGGTTAGTTAAATTTGATAAAGAAATATCTAGAAATCAAAAATTCATTGGAGAAAACCTGATTACTTCTTCAGGAGAAATTGTTCACAATAAAAGTAAATTAGCAAAAATAATATTATCATTGACATGATAAAACAAGCTGTAATATTAGCAGCAGGTCATTCCAGCCGTTTTTGGCCATTCAATAAAAGACAGAAATGTTTGGTTCAAATAATGGGAAAACCCATAATTTTTTATACTTTAGAAGGTTTAAAAAAAGCAGGAATTTCAGAAATAATAATAGTTCAGCCGAAGAAAACAAAAGAGATTGAAAAAGAGCTTAAAAAATATAAGCTAGGGCTAAAGATAAAATACTTTGATTTACTTAAACCGAAAGGAATGGGAGATGCTTTGTGGCAGGTGAGAAATTTATTAAAAGACAGATTTTTAATGCTTAATGCAGAAAGAGTTGATGTGGGTGAAATAATGAAAGATGCAAAATCTAAGATACAAAAAAACAACACTTTTCTTTTTGGACAGAAAACAAAAACCCCAGAATTGTTTGGAATAATGGAGCTTAAAGGCAATAAGGTTTTAAGTATTATTGAAAAGCCAAAGAAAGGAAAAGAATCTTCAAAAATAAAAGTTATTGGAATTTATATTTTAGAACAGCAATTCTTCAAAACTTATCGAAAAGTTAAAAAACATATTTATGATTTTGAAGATGCTCTCTCAGAGTACGCAAAAGAGAATGATATTAGAGCAGTAATCTTAAAACAGAAATACGAAACCCTTGCTTTAAAATATCCTTGGCATTTGTTTGAAATGAAAAATTATCTATTTGACAAATTTCTTGAGAATAAAATTGAGAAATCAGCTAGTGTTTCAAAAAAAGCAGTGATTGAGGACAAAGTATATCTTGGCAAAAATGTGAAGGTCTATGAAAATGCAGTCATTAAGAGTTCTTGCTATATTGGTGATAACTGCGTTATAGGGAATAATGTTTTGATTAGAGAGCATACTAATTTAGAAAACAATGTTGTGATTGGAGCAAACGCAGAAGTTAAAAATTCAATATTTCAAGAAAATAGTCATATGCATTCAGGTTATGTTGGAGATTCAATTATTGGAAAAGATTGTCTAATAGGAGCTGGAATAATTACTGCTAACATAAGAATTGACAGGGGCGTTGTAAAAAGCATTGTTAAGGGTGAAAAAATAGAAACTGGTTTAAAAAGATTTGGTTGTGTAATAGGTAATAATACTAAAACTGGCATTCACTGCTCTTTTATGCCCGGTACATTAATTGGTTCCAGTTGTATTATTGGGCCAAATTCTGTAGTAATGAAAAATATTGAAGACAATAAACTTTTTTATACAGAATTTAAAGGAATAATAAAGAACAAGAGATAATTAATAAAAGCCATTCGTCGCTTAGAGTTAGGATAAGCTAAGTTTATCCTAAACAACAAAACGCTTATTGAAAAGCGTTTTTTTTGTGTGGGCAAGGTGGGACTCGAACCCACACGGGCTTAAAGCCCATAGCATTTTGAGTGCTACACGTAAACCAGTTCCGTCACTTGCCCGATATTTAATTCTTTATAACAATTCTCTTTTTGTCAATTTATTCTGCCTTGCTTTTTTTCTTCTTGAATATAGCCGCATTCTTTATTTGAGCATTTGATTTGTTTTCTTTTAGTTTCAATCAAAGGAGATTTGCATTCTGGACATTGCTTTACAGTTTTTTTACCTAAATTCAACAACCCTTTCCCCGTATAAGGTTTATCCCAGGTGGCAAAATCGCACTCTGGCCAATTTGAACAACCATAGAATATCTTTTTCGTTTTTGTTCTTTTTATTACAATATCTCCTTTTTCACATTTCGGACATTTCATTTTTAAATCTTCTTGGTTTAGTGCTTTTGTATATCTACATTTTGGGAAATTAGAACAAGCATAAAACTTTCCATATCTTCCTAGTTTTATGAGAATAGGACTTCCGCACTCAGGACACTTTTGATTTGTTTTTTCATAAGTTAATTTTTTATCAGGCAATTCCTTTTCTTTTTGTTTCAAAGTTTTTTCAAAGTCGCTATAGAATTCTCGTATTACTGGAACCCATTTTTTTTCACCTTTTGCTATTTCGTCTAAATCTTCTTCCATTTTAGCTGAAAAACCAATATCAACAATTTTTGGGAAATGATTTACTAGCAAATCATTAACCTTAATTCCGATTTCAGTTGGTTTGAAACGTCTTTGTTCGTCTTTTTCAATATAGTTTCTTAATTGGATGGTAGAAAGTATTGGAGCATAAGTTGATGGTCTTCCAATTCCGTTTTCTTCTAAAGCTTTAATTAAACTGGCTTCAGTGTATCTTGGAGGAGGTTGGGTGAAGTGTTGGTCGGGAGTTATTTTAATAAGATTAAGGACTTCATTTATTTCTAAAGCAGGGAGCTCGTTTTCCTCAAATTTTAGTTGATAAACCTTTAAAAAACCATCAAATTTTAAAGTTTGGCCATTAGCTCTGAATACATAATTCTTAGCAGTAATATCAATTTTTATTGAATCAAAAATAGCTGGCTTCATTTGGCAGGCAATAAATCTTGTCCATATAAGCTCATATATCTTAAGAGTACTTTTATCTACTTTTTTTTGTAATTCTTCTGGTGTTTTATTTGGATAGGTTGGCCTGATTGCTTCATGAGCTTCTTGAACTTTTCCCTTTGCTTTGAATTTTCTACTGAAACCTGGCCAATAATTCTCTCCATAGTTGCCAGTAATAAATTCCTTGGCTTGAATCAGAGATTGAGAAGATAGACTTAAAGAATCAGTTCTATGATATGTAATATATCCTTTTTCATATAATTTTTGGGCCAAAAACATTGTTCGTTTTGCTGGATAACGGAATTTTTTCCATGATGTTTGCTGAAGAGTCGAAGTGGTAAAAGGAGGAAGAGGATTTCTTGCTTTCTCCTTTCTCTCAATATCAGTAATTTTATATTCAGCTTTTTTTAATTCTTTTAAGATTTGGTTTGCTTGTTTTTTGTTTTGAATTTCCAGCTTTGCGATTGTTTTCCCATCTTTTTTTATCAGCAAACCTTTAAATTCTTGCTTTTCTTCTTTTTTGTCTTTTTTAAATAAAGCTTCAATGCTCCAGTATTCTTGCGGTTTGAAAGCTTGAATTTCTTTTTCTCTTTCTGCAACCAATCTAACAGCTACTGACTGGACTCTTCCAGCAGATAGTCTTCTAGCTATTTTTTTCCATAAGAGTGGTGATAATTTATAACCGACCAATCTGTCTAAGATCCTTCTTGCCTGCTGGGCATCAACTAACTGCATATCAATATCTCTTGGATTTTTTGCTGCTTTTGCAATTGCTGTTTTTGTAATTTCATGGAAAATAATGCGCTGGGCATTTTTAAGCCCTAAGGCTTGGCTTAAATGCCAGGCTATTGCTTCTCCCTCTCTGTCGGGATCCATTGCCAAATATGTTTGCTCAGCTTCTTTGTTTAGTTTTTTAAGTTCCTTTATCGTGTCTTTTCTTTTTTTAATAATCTTATACTCAGGAGCAAAATCATGCTCAATATCAATACCAAGTTTTTTTGGAGGCAAATCACGAATATGTCCTATTGTTGCTGCAACCTTATAATCTTTTCCTAAAAACTTTTTTAAAGTTTTTGTTTTTGTCGGACTTTCTACTATTACTAATTTCATATTTGAATAATTAAAACTTATTTCTTTGTATTAAGAGGTATTTTTTATTTTAAGTCAAGTTTTTGAGTTTTAAAATCCAATTCATTCTTTATTGAATTCACTCATTGCTTTTTCTAATCCCTGATTTAAAAAAACTTCAATTACATTTAAAGTTTTTTCAATCACATTTTTGATTATTTTTTGTTCTGTTTCAGTGAATTTTTTTAAAACAAATCTATCTAAGTCTTTAGGTTTGCGTTTAGGCTTAATTCCAATGCGAAAACGGATAAAATCTTTTGTTTTTAGTTCGTTAATTATTGATTGAACTCCTTTATGTCCTCCTGCTCCTCTATTTTTTGAAATCCTTATCTTCCCCAACTCAAGGTCAAAATCATCATGGATTATAACAATATTATTGGCATCTAGTTTGTAGTTTTTAGCTAATAGTTTTACAGATTTACCAGAGGCATTCATAAAGGTTTCTGGCAGAGCAAGAACAACCTTTTCTTTCTTAGAGATTAGAGCCAGAAGCTTTTTATTTGTTTTGAATTCGAGAAAATCATCTTTTTTTTGAAAGCTTTTAATTATTAATCTACCAAGATTGTGTCTAGTAGATTCATGTTTTTTTTCTGGATTTCCTAAGCCAATTATAATTTTCATAATTTGATTATATCATTTCTTTTTGATAATGCATTTGTTAAAAAGAAATTGACAGATATGAAAATATTATTACAATGTAAACAGTTCTTAAAAGGTGATATAATTTGTTTGAACCTCCTGCAAAAGACAGCCTTGAGAGAGACATTAACGACCTCTCTTCTTCTCACTCTGAAGTGAGAGGAATTGCTATCTCAAATCTGAGAGAGGCATTATGTTCTCAAGCTATATTTCCCCTTATGAATGCTCTTATCGTAGAGAGTAAGCATGAGCTCAAAATCGAGATTATCAGAACCTTGCTTTTAATGAAGGAGAATGGAATTTCGGAAAAAGTTCCTGACTCTCAACGTCATTTAAGGAAAGGTTTCACAGATCTTTTCCAAACAACAGATTTTGTAAAAGAAGTTGTAAGAGATCTGCTGATGATATTCTATTGGCTATGGCCAGAGGGTTAAAGAAAATTTTAACCCTCATTTTTTTATTTCCCTAACTCCTAAAACATAATCTTTATAAGATTGTGTTTCAAAACGTACCATTATATTATGTTTGACAAAATCTCTGGATGTTGAATATAATATGAATAGTGCTTTACAGCTTAAAAGAAGTGATTATATGGACGATGCGTTGGTAGAAGTGCCTTATGGCGAAAGTTTAAAGAGATTACTCGAAGCTTTGAAAAACCCTCATGACCTCAGTTCGTTTTTAGAAGCCAAACAAAATCTTCTAAAAATAGGAGAACCAGCCGTTGAAATGCTCATTGGGATTCTCAGGGACAACAATCAATCTCTATTGACTCGAACGAGAGCCGGAGGGATTTTGATGAAAATAGGATGGCCAGCGAAGGAGCCTCTACGGATATTAATGAATGACTTGAAAGATAATGATACTCTAACTCTCGCATTGGTAGCCAATATTTTCATGGGAATACCTCAAACAAGCAAGGGGCAAGGTTAAAAAACCGAACCCCTTTTTTCTTTTTCTGTGCCTTAGATAACTTGCCAAATAAGAAAAAGTCATCTAAAATAGGCGTATTATGAAGAACTTTTTCTCTTTTCTATTTGAAACTGCCAAGATAGTGATTTTGGCAGTTATTATTGTTGTTCCTATCCGCTACTTTATTTTCCAGCCTTTTTTTGTTCAGGGAATGTCAATGGAGCCTAATTTTCATAATGGGGACTATTTAATTGTTGATGAAATTACTTATAGGTTTATGGATCCTCAAAGAGGAGAAGTGGTTGTTTTTAAATATCCTAAAAGTCCTACTCAGCGCTATATCAAAAGAATTATTGGCTTGCCAGAAGAAACAATAAATATCAAAGAGGGTCAGATAAGCATTATTAATCAGAACGGAACCTGGATTTTAGACGAATCAGACTACCTGCTTGAGGCATATACTGGTGGAGAAATAAAAGTTTCTTTATTAAAAGATGAATATTTTGTATTAGGAGATAACAGGGCTTTTTCTTCTGATTCAAGGCGTTGGGGAGCATTATCAAGAGAATTTATTGTTGGCAAGGTTTACTTAAGGGCCTGGCCATTTACAGCTTTAGCTAAAATGGAAGCTCCGGCTTACTAAAATTTAATTAATTTATGAAATTAAAGTTTCAATCGCCAACAGGAATGCACGATATCTTAGAAGATGATTATAGATATTATGAAAAGATTAATGATATTGTTGGGAGTATCGCAGGTTTTTATAATTTTACAAGAATAGAAACTCCGATATTAGAACAGCGTGATCTTTTTTCAAAAGGCATAGGGCTTTCTACTGATATTGTTAAAAAAGAAATGTTTACTTTAAGGACAAAAGGTGGGGACTATTTGTCTTTAAGGCCTGAAGGAACTGCTCCAGTTGTCAGAGCTTACATAGAGAATGGAATGAGGAATCTTCCTAAGCCAGTTAAGCTTTGGTATTTTGGACCTTTTTTCCGCCACGAAAGACCTCAAGCTGGAAGATATCGTCAGTTTTGGCAGTTTGGTCTAGAGATTTTGGGAGAGGAAAGTCCTGCTAGTGATGCTGAGATTGTGCAGATAGTGTATAGTTTTTTCAAAGACCTTAAAATTAAAAATGTGACCATTGAAGTGAATAGCATTGGTGCTAGCTGTTGCAGGCCTTATTATAAAAAGCTCTTGGTAAGTTATCTGAAATCAAGAGCTGGTAGTTTATGCGCTAATTGCCAAAAGAGAATTAAGGAAAATCCTTTAAGGGTTTTAGATTGTAAGCAGGAAAAATGCAAAAAAACAGTTTTAGAAGCACCGCAAACAATTGACCATCTTTGCCAGGATTGCCGTCGTCACTTTAAAGAATTCCTTGAATTTTTAGACGAACTTGAGTTGCCGTATACTTTAAACCCTCATTTAGTTAGAGGTTTGGATTATTATACTCGTACAGTTTTTGAATTTTTTACTCATAAAAAGAAGCAGGATGCGTCAGAATTAACTGCTATTGCTTTGGCTGCTGGAGGAAGGTATGATAGTTTAGTAAAGATCTTGGGTGGCAAGCCAACGCCAGCTGTGGGCGTGGCAGGAGGCGTTGAGAGAATAATGCTTTTAATGAAAGAACAGAGAATAAGAATTCCTAAAAAACCCATCCCAAAGATATTTTTAGCTCAGCTCGGCAGTTTAGCAAAAAGAAAAATCTTAAAATTAACAGAAGAATTCAGAAAAGCAAAGATTCCGTTTTATGCCTCTTTGGGTCGTAATTCTTTGGGAACACAGCTTAGTATTGCGGATAAAGTTGGTGTTGAATACAGCTTAATCTTGGGTCAGCGGGAAGCTTTAGCAAATTCAATCATTATAAGGGAAATGAAAACAGGAAAACAAAAAGAAGTGAAGTTGAATAAAATAGTGGGAGAAATGAAAAAAAGAATAAAAAAGTAAATGGATTGTATATTTTGTAAAATTGCAAATAAAGAAATGGATTCAGAGATAGTTTATGAAGATGATAATTTTATTGCATTTAAAGATATAAGCCCAAGAGCCCCAATTCATATTTTAATTGTTCCTAAAAAACATATTGCTTCAGTGAATCATTTAAAGGAAGAACATAAAGAATTAATTGGAAGCATGTTTCTGGTCGCACAAAAGGTAGTAGAACAATTAGGAATTAGAGACAAGGGTTATAAATTGGCATTTAATGTTGGGAAAGATGGAGGACAAATAGTAGACCATCTTCATCTTCATGTTTTAGGCGGATGGAAGATGAAACAGGAAATGGATGTCCAGAAAATGCCTTGATTTAAATTAATCACTAATTACTGGCTGTTAAATTATGGCTTTAGAAATAATAAAAAAAGAAAGAGAATCATCACAAAATTTGGTAAGACGCTTTAGCAAAAGAGTTAAGCAAAGCGGGATTTTGCGCAGAGCAAGAAAGAGAAAGTATAAGCAAAGAAAAAAATCCCGTCAGCTTAAAAACAGGGCTGCTTTAAGAAGAGAAGAGAAGAAAAAAGAATATCAGAAAAAGAAAAAACTAGGACTGATAAGGTAATTAATAAATTATTGTTTTTTAAATTGGTATGCTGAAAGATAAGATCGAAGCAGAATTTAAAAAGGCTTTGAAGGAAAAAAAAGAAATCGATCTTTCAGTTTTAAGGTTAATAAAGGCAGATATTATAAATCAAGAAAAAGAGAAAAGATACAGTTTGAGCAAAGAAGATTCGGGTTTAAGCGACAAGGAGTTAGATGAAAAAAGCTCTTTAACTGATGAAGAGCTCATGGATATTATTTTGTCAAAAGTTAAAAGAACAAAAGAATCAATTGCTAGTTTTCAACAAGGCAAAAGAGATGACCTGGTGAAAAAAGAAGAACAAGAGCTCCAGGTTTTAAAAAAGTATATGCCGGAACAGCTTTCAGAGCAGGAAATTAAGAAAATGGGTGAGAAAGCTATTCAAGAAACAGATGCAAAAGAAATAAAAGACATGGGAAAAGTGTTGTCCCAGCTTATGCCAAAATTAAAAGGAAAAGCAGATGGGGCTTTGGTTTCAAAAATTATTAAAGACCTGCTTTCCTGAAGATGGTTGAGATTAACAATCTGACAGATTTTCCCATAGATGAAAGATTTTTTAAAAAAGTTGTCCAGGAAATTTTAAAAAATGAAAGCGAAGAAAATAGTTCATTATCAGTGGCTTTTGTAAAAGAAGAAGAAATTAAAAAGCTAAACAATAAGTATTTAAAAAAGAATAAACCAACTGATGTTCTATCGTTTCCGCATAACACTGATTTTTTAAAAGAAACAAAAAATTTTAAAGATAGCTTAGGCGAGGTTGTGATTTGTCCTTCTGTAGTAGAGAAAAATGCCCAACAACTTAGTGTTTCAATAAAAAGAGAATTATCTAAGATGTTGATTCATGGAATTTTACATCTTTTGGGATATGAACATGAAAAAGGAGAAAAAAGAGCCGAAGAGATGGAAAAAAAGGAAAATCATTATTTGTCTTTAATTTTTAAATAATTAAAATGGCAAGAGAAAAAATTATAACTAGCTTAGATATAGGATCCTCAATTGTAAGAGCCTTAGTAGTAAAAAGAAACTCTAAAAAAAATCTTATAGAGGTTGTTTTAAAAGCCGAGGAAAAATCTGACGGCATAAGAAGAGGAACAGTGGTCAATAAGGAGAAAATCTCTAAAGTTTTAAAAAATCTTTTTTCAAAAGTTTGTCAGGATTTAAATAAACAAATTAATTCAGCCTATGTCAATTTGGGGGGCAGTCATATCTTTTCCCTTTATTCCAGGGGCTTGGTCTCTGTTTCCAGGGCTGATAAGAAGATTTCTCAAGAGGACATTCAAAGGGTCCTCTTAGCAGCTAGAGCAATCAATCTTCCTTCAAATAAGGAAATTTTTGACGTTGTGCCAAGAGAGTTTATTGTTGATGGCGTTGGTGGAATAAAAGAGCCGCTTGGTCTTGAAGGGGTGAGGCTGGAAGCAGAAGTTTTGGCTTTGGGTGGTTTTTCTCCGTATCTTAAAAACACAAGACAGGCAATTTTAAATTCTGATTTGGAGATACTGGACTTAGTGCTCTCCCCAATAGCAGCAGCAAGAACAATCTTAAGCGAAAAACAAAAAGAGCTTGGGGTTGCTTTGGTTGATATTGGAGCTGGCGTTACGAATTTAATTGTTTTTGAAGAGGGAAATTTAACGCACTTAGCAGTGCTGCCTATGGGCTCAGGAAACATTACCACAGATATTGCTATTGGCTTGAAAACTGCCATTGAGACTGCTGAAAACATTAAAATCAAATATGGTTCTTGTGTTTTTAAAGGAAGGGATGTCAGAAGAAAGATTGACGTGGAAGGAGAGGAACCTTTGATTTTTTCTCAAAGATTTTTAACAAAAATTATTACAGACAGGGTTTCAGAAATTTTTGAACAGATTAATGAAGAGCTCAAAAAGATTTCAAGAGAAAAACTGCTTCCTGGCGGCGTTGTTTTGATTGGCGGGGGAGCAAAGTTGCCGAAAATTATTGAACTGGCAAAGAAGAAATTTTCTCTTCCTTGTTCTTTGGGTAGACCAAAAGGGATTGTAGGTCTTGAAAGGGATTTTAGCTGGGCAACTGCTTGCGGTTTGGTTTTATTGGGCGCTGATTTGGAAGAAGACGAGAATCGTCTGGGATTTGGAAAAAAGCTTTCTTCTAAAATGAGGAAAATCTTTAGAATTTTTATTCCATGAAAAAATTAACAAAAAAATTAAGAACAAACATTAAAGTGGTTGGAGTGGGCGGTTCAGGCGGCAATGCTATATCAAGAATGAAAAAAGCAAAGCTTAAGGGCGTTGAATTGATTGCTATAAATACTGATTATCAGGATTTAAAAAAAATTCAGTCAGATGTGAAGATAAGGATTGGAGAAAAAATAACTCAAGGATTAGGAACAGGAATGAAACCTCAAATTGGTGAATTAGCAGCCAGAGAAAGCAGAGACAGAATTTTTGAATCATTAAAAGGAGCTGACATGATTTTTATTACTGGCGGTTTGGGAGGAGGAACAGGCAGCGGTGCTAGTCCTGTTGTTGCCCAAATAGCTAAAAACACAGGCGCTTTGATAGTAGCAATTGTTACTTTACCCTTTTTCTTTGAAGGAGCTTACAGAAGGAAAATTGCAGAGGTCAGTAAAAAATTATTACAACAAAAAGTTGATGCCTTGCTGGTAATTAAAAACGATAAGCTGTTTCATTATTTAGACCCAACAACATCGCTTTTAAATGCTTTTTGGCTCTGCGATGATGTTTTAAGAGAAGCAGTCAAAGGAATTTCTGATTTAATCATGCTTCCAGGAATAGTAAATATTGATTTTGCTGATGTTAAATCAATTCTTAAAAACTCTGGAAGCGTTCTCTTTGGTGTGGGAAGAGCTAAGGGAGAGAAAAGAGCGTTGGAAGCAACAGCTCTTGCGTTAAATTCTCCTCTTTTAGATATTAAACCAACAGGAGCCAAAGGAGTTTTATTTAATGTTTCTGGCGGAGAAGATATTTCTTTGTTTGAAATTGAAGAAATTGGCAAAATCATTACAAAAGAAATTAATCCAAAAGCAAAAGTTATTTTTGGAGCTGTTCATGACGAGCACTTGAGAAAAGGAGAAATCAAAGTAACAGTGATTGTGACGGGATTCTAGGGCTTTAAGAGCTGTGGATAAATCAAGATTTTCATCAAGCTTGACCGGAATTTGACCGGTTTTTTTTGTTGAAGTAAAATGTAATTACTATGACCTTGAAAATAACTCAAAATAAAATCGCCAAAGTCCAAAAAAGAGATGGCGCGATGGTTGATTTTGATGAACAAAAAATTTCTAATGTAATTTTTAAAGCTATCACGGCTACTGGACAACGTGACGGTGTAGAATCAAAAAAACTTGCCAAAGAAGTAGTTAAAATCTTAAACAGAAGATTTAAAAAAGATGAAATTATTCATGTTGAACAAATTCAGGATATTGTTGAAGAAATTTTAATTTTAGAAGGATTAGTGGAAACTGCCAAAGCCTATATTCTTTACAGGGAGCAAAGAAGAAGAATCAGGGAAGCAGTAAAAGTTAGTGAGGAAGCAGTAGATAGAATTGACAATTATTTAGGAAAGCTTGACTGGGAGGTTCAGGAAAATGCCAACATGGCTTTTTCTTTGCAAGGGCTGAATCGTTATGGTGTTTCCTATATCATCAAAAGATATTGGTTGAATAAAGTTTATCCAAAAGAAATCAGAAATGCTCATCAGTCTGGAGATTTTCACATACATAATTTAGACACACTTGGCACTTACTGTGCGGGCTGGGATTTATATGATCTTTTAGTAAAAGGTTTTGGAGGAGTGACAGGCAAAGTGGAGTCAAAACCAGCAAAGCATTTTAGGGTTGCTTTGGGTCAAATAGTAAATTTCTTATATACTCTTCAGGGAGAAGTAGCAGGAGCTGTAGCTCTTTCTAATTTTGACACATTGCTTGCTCCATTTATCCGCTACGATAATTTAAATTATAAGCAGGTTAAGCAATCTTTGCAGGAATTTCTTTATAATATGGCTGTTCCAACAAGAGTAGGTTTTCAATGTCCTTTCAGTAATATTACTTTAGATTTGAAACCTTCAGTATCTTTTGCTAAGCAGCCTGTTATTATTGGCGGTAAACCCCAAAAAGAAACTTATTCTGATTTTGAAGAAGAAATGAAAACTTTGAATAAGGCTTTTTATGAAGTAATGCTTGAAGGAGATAGAACTGGCAAGCCGTTTCATTTTCCTATTCCAACCATAAATATTACTAAAGATTTTCCCTGGGAGGACCCTGCCTTTGATTTGGTTTTTCAAGCCTCAGGAAAATACGGGACTAATTATTTTGCCAATTATATTAACTCTGAAATGAATCCAGAGGATGTTAGGAGTATGTGCTGCAGGCTTCGGTTAGATTTAAAAGAGCTTCATAATCGCGGCGGGGGCGGTCTGTTTGGCGCAGGAGCGCTCACAGGCAGCTTGGGCGTGGTAACAATTAATCTTCCCAGAATTGGTTATTTGTCAAAAACTAAAAGAGATTTCTTTAAAAGATTAGGACAAGCAATGGATTTGGCGCAAGAAAGTTTAGAGATTAAAAGAAAGATTTTGGAAAACTACATTGAAAAAGGCCTTTATCCTTACTCAAGATATTATTTGGAAGGTATTAAAAAGATGAGGGGCGCTTATTACGCTAATCATTTTTCCACTATAGGTTTAATTGGAATGAATGAATCTCTGCTGAATTTTATTGGAGCAGACATTGTCTCGCTAAAAGGACGAAAATTCGCCTTAGAAATTATGGATTTTATGAGGGGGAAATTGATGAAATATCAAAACAAGACTGAAAACATATACAATTTAGAGGCCACTCCAGCTGAAAGTACTGCTTTTCGTTTAGCACTCAAAGATAAGAGTCAATATCCTGATATTATTGCTGCTGGAACTAAAAAGACGCCTTACTATACTAATTCAAGCCAGTTGCCAGTAAGCTATACTACTGATCCCTTTGAAGCTTTAAAGCTTCAAGATAAAATTCAGTGCAAGTATACTGGTGGAACGGTTCTTCATCTGTTTTTAGGTGAGAATATCTCTGATGTTTCTACTGTAAAAGCATTGGTTAAAAAAACATTTGAAAAATTCCATCTTCCATACATTACTTTAACTCCCACTTTCTCAATTTGCCCTGCCCATGGTTATTTATCAGGAGAGCACTTTGAATGTCCTAAATGCATTATTAAACAACCTTGTGAGGTTTATTCCAGGATAGTGGGATACATTAGACCTGTCTCGCAATGGAATGATGGTAAAAAAATTGAATGGAAGGAAAGAAAAACATTTAAAGTAAAAAAGAAATTATTAACTGATGCCTGAAATATATAATGAAGATTGGTGGTCTTCAAAAACTTACTCTTATTGATTTCCCTGGACACTTAGCAGCCACGGTTTTTCTTATGGGGTGTAATTTTCGCTGTCCATTTTGTTATTCAGCAGAACTTGTATTGCCGGAAAGAGTAAAAAACCAGCCTACTATTTCGCAAAAAGAGTTTTTTTCTTTTTTAAAACAAAGAAAAGGATTGCTGGAAGGTGTTGTTATCTGCGGAGGAGAACCAACTATTAATAAAAACTTACCTGTTTTTGTTAAAAAAATTAAAAAATTAGGTTATTTAATAAAACTTGATACCAATGGTTCAAATCCTAAAATATTAAAACATTTGATCGGTAAAAAGTTAATAGATTATGTGGCCATGGATATTAAGGCTCCAAAAGAAAAATATACACAAATCATTGGAACATCAGGAGTTCGGAAGACTAATGTTTTAAAAAAAGTTGAAAAAAGCATTAATATCTTAAAAGAGTCTGGCATTGAATATGAATTTCGCACTACAGTAGTTCCAGGACTGCTTGGGAAAAAAGATATTTTAAAAATTGCCCACTGGATAAAGCCTGCTAAAAAATATTATTTGCAGAATTTCAAAGGAGAAAAAACAATTGATTTGGGATTTGAAAATTTAAGACCATACTCTCGAGAATATCTTTTAGAGATTCAACAGGCAATTTCTCCTTTTTTTGATACTTGCCAGGTGAGATAAAAGAGACATGACACATTCTAAGATATTTTTGTATTTTTGTTTGTCTTTTATTATAGGTATTTCTCTTGGATTAATTTCTCAAATTTCCCAGCTAATAATGCTGGGATTTTTAATTTTTGCATTGATTTTAATTTCAGTTTTCTGGAAATACAAAAGAATAGCAATGTTTGGCTTTTGTTTATTATTCCTTTTCTTGGGATTTTGGCGTTATCAATCATTTTGTTGGAGAATTGAGAATAACGAACTTAAAAATTATATTAATCAAGAAGTTGCTTTTACTTCCATTATTAGCAATCAGCCTGTTCAGAAAGAAAAAACCAGTAAAATTGAAATTGAACTTCCAGAAATTCAAGGAAAAGTTTTAATAACTTCTTCTAAATACCCGGAATATGAATATGGGGATAAATTAAAAATTACTGGAAAATTAGAAGAGCCTCCGATTTTTGAAGATTTTGATTACAAAGGTTATTTAGCAAGAAATGGAATTTATGCTTTAATGTTTTTTCCTAAGATAGAATTATTGGAAAAGGGATCTGGAAATTCAGCAGTAAAAAGCCTTTTTTATTTTAAAAAAAAGTTAAAACAAGGCGTGGATGAAATAATGTCTTTGCCTCAATCAGGACTTTTGGCAGGATTAATGTTTGGAGATGAAGACGATACTTCAAAAGAGTGGCTGGAAAAGTTTAATTTAACTGGCACCCGCCACATTACAGCAGTTTCTGGGATGAATATTACAATTATTTCTGCTTTGATTTTAAACTTTCTTTTGGTTCTTGGATTCTGGAGGCATCAAGCATTTTACTTATCAGTTATTTTTATTATTTTCTTTGTTTTGATGATTGGTGCTCCAGCCTCAGCTATCAGAGCTGGAATAATGGGCATTATATTTTTAATAGCCCAATACTTGGGAAGAGTTTCAAATGCTTCTGGAGTAATAATTTTTTCAGCAGGTCTTATGTTGTTTTTTAACCCCTTGCTTTTAACAGATATTGGCTTCCAATTATCATTTTTAGCAGTAATGGGTTTAATATATCTACAGTTAATTTTTTTGAATTTATTAAAAAAAGTTCCAAACAATTTTGAGTTAAGATATAGTTTGGCGTCTACGCTGAGCGCTCAATTTTTTACTTTTCCTATTTTAATATATAATTTTGGTCAAATTCCATTAACAGGTCCTTTTGCCAATGTTTTAATTGTTCCCTTGCTGCCAGTAATTACTGTTTTAGGATTTGTAATTTCATTTTTGGCAATTTTTTCTTCATCTTTAGCTTTAGTTGTTTCTTTTCCTGTTTGGTTAATATTGACTTATATTCTAAAAGTAGTTGATATTGCTTTTAAGATGCCCCACACTAGCTTGATGATTAAAAACGTTTCTTGGATTTGGGTTTTTGTTTTTTATCTGGCTTTGGGTTTTGGTCTTTGGCGATTGCAGGAAAAACAAAGATTGAAATTTTTAGGTTAGAAATAAGAAACCTTATCGAATGACCGAATTTTTGATAAAATAACTTAATGGATTATTCTGATAAACAAAAAATTTGGGTGGTAAGCGTGAGCATGGGTTATGGCCACCAAAGAACTGCTTATCCGCTAAAGGGCTTGGCTTTTGATGGTGAAATTATTAATGCCAATAGTTATAAAGGGATTCCCAAAAAAGATAAAAAAGTCTGGAAAACAACCAAGAAATTTTATGAATCAATCTCAAGATTTAAAAGAGTTCCTTTGGTGGGAGAATTTTTCTTTTCTGTTTTTGACAGGTTTCAAAGAATTCTTGCTTTTTACCCTAAAAGAGATTTATCAAGTCCTAATTTTTCCTTAAAAAGAACTTACGCTTTATTTAAAAATGGTTGGGGAAAAGATTTAATTCAAAAATTAAAGAAAAAGCCCCGTCCAATCATTTCAACATTTTTTATACCTGCTTTTATGGCAGAGGTTTTTAATTATCCAAGCGATATATACTGCGTTGTTTGTGACGCTGATATTGCAAGGCCGTGGGCTGTTTTAAATCCTCAATCAAGCAGGATTAAATATTTTGCTCCTACTGAAAGAGTGGTTGAAAGATTAAAGCTCTACGGGGTAAAGCCCCAAAATATTTTCTTGACTGGCTATCCTTTGCCTTTGGAAAATATTGGCAGTGAAGATTTGGAGCTTTTGAAACACGATTTAGCGCACAGGCTTTTAAATCTTGATCCTAAAAAGAGGTATTTCCGCCAATACCAAGTTTTAATTGATAAATATATGGTTAATTTGCCTGAAAAATCAGACCACATCTTTACAGTTATGTTTGCTGTCGGAGGCGCAGGAGCTCAGAAGGAAATTGGTTATAGGATTCTAAAGAGCTTGAAAAACAAAATTCAGGACGGAAAAATCAAGCTTATTCTAGTTGCTGGAACAAGAGAGCGCGTTAAAAATTATTTTCTGAATTGTATTGAGAGATTAGATTTAAAGAAAGGCGTGGAAATAATTTTCAATAATCAAATCAATGGTTATTTCAAGGATTTTAATCTGGCTTTAAGGAAAACCGATATTTTATGGACAAAGCCGAGTGAGCTTTCATTTTATACTGGATTAGGCTTGCCAATGATTATTGCCCCTTCCATTGGTTCGCAGGAAAATTATAATCGTAAATGGCTTTTAGAGCTTGGTTCTGGTATTTTACAGAATGATCCTGACCATACTGATGAATGGCTTTTTGATTTACTTGAAAGTGGATGGTTTGCTGAAGCAGCAATGCAAGGATTTATTGAGGCTGAAAAAAGAGGAGTTTTCAATATTGCTAAAATAATTTCCAGACCTCCTGACTTTCGTTAACAAAATGAAATATAAAAAGATCATATTTTTTTTATTGATTATTGTTTTAATTTTAACAAGCTATTTTTTCATTGGCACTCCACCAAGAGCAGAAGAAATTGATTTTGGAGTTAATTTCTCCCAAAAACATGTCCAGAATTTTGGTTTAAGCTGGAAAGAAGCTTATACAGGATTACTTTATGATTTAGAAGTAAAAGATATCAAGCTTATTACTTTCTGGGATTTAATTGAAAAAAAGCAGGATGATTTTAATTTTGATGATTTAGACTGGCAAATTGAGCAGGCAGAAATTAAAAACGCAAGAATTATTTTAGTTATTGGCATGAAAACTGGTTTTTGGCCAGAATGTCATATTCCTCGCTGGGCAGAAGGTTTGGAAAAAGAAGAACAACAAAAAAGGATTCTAAATTTGCTTGAACAAATTGTTTTAAGGTACAAGGAAAAATCTGTTATTACTACTTGGATGGTAGAGAATGAACCTCTTTTTCCTTTTGGTGAATGTCCTTGGATTGATAAAAATTTCTTGAAACAAGAGATTGAATTTGTGAAATCGCTTGATCCTGTTAGGCCAATTCTAATTTCAGACAGCGGAGAATGGTCTTTTTGGATACAAGCTGCTGAATTAGGAGATATTGTTGGGACAACTATGTATCAAAAAGCCTGGTTCAAAGAATTAAATACATATATAGATTATCCTTTCCCGCCTGTTTTTTACTGGAGAAAATCACAGATTATTAAAAAACTTTTTAACAAAGATGTAATTTCTGTTGAGGTTCAGGCAGAACCCTGGTGCCCTAATCTGCTCTATAATTGTTCGCTTGAAGAACAAGATAAAACAATGAATCTTGAAAAGTTTAATCAAAACATTGAGTTTGCCAAAAATACCGGGTTTAAGAAATTTTATTTATGGGGGAGCGAGTGGTGGTTTTGGCTAAAGGAAAAACATCAAAACGTTGAAATTTGGGAGCAAGCCAGAAAGTTATTTTAAACATGTTAAGCATTATTATTCCAACTTTAAATGAACAAGACTATCTTCCTTTGCTGCTTGCAGAAATTAAAAAGCAGGATTTTGAAGATTATGAAATAATTGTTGCTGATGCCAACTCTTCAGATGACACAGTTAAAATAGCCAAAAGTTTTGGCTGCAAGGTCACAGAGGGCGGTCTGCCATCTAAAGGAAGAAACCAGGGAGCTAAGATTGCCTTTGGGGATTTGTTCTTGTTTGTTGATGCTGATGCTCTTTTTCTGCCAGAAGGTTTTTTAAATGAACTTATTCAGAAATTTGAGAATAAGAATTTAGATGTAGCCTCTTTTCCAATTTACCCCAAAGGAAACATCATTGATAAGATTTTTTACGGACTATATAATTTATGGGCTAGATTGAGCCAGAAATTTTTGTCTCATGCCACTAATGTTATTCTGGTGAAAAAAGAAATTCATCAGGCAATTAATGGTTTTAACGAAAGGGTGAAGTTTGCTGAAGACCATGATTATGTAAGAAGAGCTGGAAAATACGGCAAGTTCGGGTTTATGAATATTAAGCCTGTTTTGGTTTCTGCCCGAAGATTTGAAAAAGATGGAAGATTGATGACTTATTTAAAATATGTTTTAGCAGGGTTTTGGATGTTATTTTTTGGCTCAATCAAGTCAGATATCTTTAAATACAGATTTGATTACCCATTGAAAGGCAAAAATAAAATAGGTTATAATATGATTGCTATGTACAAATTGCCGAAAATAAAATTACCAACAATAAAATTACCAAAACTAAAATCACCGCAACTGAGATTATTGCAGCCGGCAAAATCAAAAATCACTCAATCTTCTAAGAAACAGGCTTTTTGGTTTTTAATCTTAGTAATTTTTACATCATCTGTTTTTGGGTTTTTAGCAGGAGCAGTTTCTGGGAGTTATTTTTACTGGGAAATAAAAGATTTTTTCAGCAGATTAGACATTGAAATTACTTCCCCGTTCGAAAATAATAATCAAGAACAGCTTCTTTATACCTTTCAAGAACAGGCCATTGTTAGTGTGGTGAAAAAAGTTTCACCAGCAGTGGTAAGCATTGTTATTACCAAAGACCTGCCGGTTTATGAAGAATATTATACATCTCCATTTGAAGAATTTTTCTTTGAACCATTTTTTGATTTTAAGACTCCTCAGTACAGGCAAAGTGGAACTGAGAAAAAAGAAATAGGCGGGGGAACAGGATTTATTGTTTCTGAAGATGGAATGGTCTTAACCAACAAGCATGTTGTTTTGGATGATGACGCAGATTATACAGTTGTTGTTTCAGATGGCAGGCAGTTTCCAGCAAAAATTTTAGCCAAAGACCCCCTGCAGGATTTAGCAATTCTTAAAATTGATCAGACAAAAACAATAACAGATAATGGAGAGGTAAGTTTTGAATCTTTTTCTAAAGTAGAGCTTGGCGATTCTGACAAAATCCAGATTGGCCAGACTGCAATTGCCATTGGTTATGTTTTAGGCAGATACCAGAACACGGTTTCAGTGGGTATTATTTCGGGTTTGGGCAGAACTATTGAGGCTTCAAGCGGGAGTTTTGTTGAGATTTTAGAAGACATAATCCAAACTGACACAGCTATTAACAAAGGAAACTCTGGAGGTCCGCTTTTAAATTCAAAAGGCCAGGTAATAGGAATTAATACTGCAATTGACCTTGAGGGCCAGAGCGTTGGTTTTGCTATTCCCATTAACCCAGCGAAAAGAGACATTGAACAGGTTAGAGCTATAGGAAAGATCGTTTATCCATTTTTGGGCGTAAGATATACTTTAATAACTAAAGAGATTCAGCAGGAAAATGATTTGCCTATTGATTACGGAGCTTGGGTTGTTAAAGGTTCCCAGGGACAATCAGCCATATTTCCTGGTTCAACTGCAGAAACAGTTGGCATGAAAGAAGGAGATATTATCTTAGAATTTAATGGTGAAAAAATAACTGCTAAAAATAAATTGGCTAAAATCATTATGAGGTATTTTCCAGGAGATGAGATAACTCTAAAGGTTTTGAGCGGAGAAGAAGAAAAGACTATTACCTTGATTTTGGGCGAAAAAACTAGCTAATATTAAAAGGAGTTTACTCTTTTTTAGCTTGATTTTTTATCATTTTATCTTATAATCAATTCATATGAACGGAGGTCAGTTTACTCATAAAAGCCAGGAGGCAATAATGCATGCTCAGGAGTTAGCTAAAAAGAAAGAACAGCAGCAGATTGATGCTTTGCACTTGCTTTATATCTTGCTTGGTCAAAAAGAAAGCATTGTTGTGAATATTCTTGAAAGGCTTGGAGTTGATATGGATGGCTTGAAGAAAAAAACAGAACTGAGCTTAAGCAAGATTCCTACAATTCTTACCCCACAAACCCTGGGCCAGCTTTATCTTACTCAGGATATGGCAAAGATTCTGGATAAAGCTAAAAAAGAGGCCAATAGAATGGGGGACGAATTTATTTCTATTGAACATTTGTTTTTAGCTCTTTTGGATGCTGATACAAAAGCAAAAGAGCTTTTAGAAAAAGCCACTTTCTTAAAACCTAAAACAGAGAGTGGTTCCTTGGAATTCGGCAAATTAGATTATCAGAGATTCTCAACTGAATTAGCCAAAGCCAGGGGAGGCCACAGGATTACTGATCCAAAACCTGAGACCAAATATCAGGTAATTGAAAAATATGCCAGAAACCTTACTTCTCTGGCAAGAAAAGGCAAACTTGATCCAGTGATTGGGAGAGAGAATGAGATAAGGAGATTAATGCAGATTTTATCAAGAAGAACAAAGAACAACCCTGTTTTAATTGGTGAGGCAGGTGTTGGAAAAACAGCTATTGTTGAGGGCTTGGCTCAAAGAATTGTTTCTGGCCAGGTTCCTGAAAGCTTAAAAGACAAAGAGGTAATAGCTCTAGATTTGGGCGCTTTGATTGCTGGGACAAGGTATCGCGGTGAGTTTGAAGACAGGATTAAAGCATTTTTAAAAGAAGTTAATAGGGCAGAAGGAAGGTATTTATTATTAATTGATGAATTACATACCTTAGTTGGAGCTGGAGCTGCTGAAGGGGCAATTGATGCTTCAAACTTGTTAAAACCAGCCTTAGCGCGCGGAGAGTTAAAAGCAATTGGAGCCACAACTTTAAGAGAATATCAAAAATACATTGAAAAAGACCAGGCGCTTGAAAGAAGGTTTCAACCCATTTATGTTGCAGAGCCTTCAGTTGAAGACACCATTCTTATTTTAAGAGGAATTAAGGAAAAATATGAACTTCATCATGGGGTGAAAATAAAAGACTCTGCTTTAGTTACTTGTGCTCAATTGGCTGCCCGTTATATAACTGACAGGTTTCTGCCAGATAAAGCAGTGGATTTGATGGATGAGGCAATGAGCGCTTTAAGATTGGAAATTGAATCACAGCCAATAGAGCTTGAAAATTTAACAAAAGAAATAAATAAGCTGGGGATTGAAAAAGAAGCAATTAAAAAAGAAAAAGGAGTCCGAGTTAGGTTAAAAGCAATTGCCAGACAACTCTCTGATTTAAGAGAGAAAGAAAAAGCAATTCAAGTGAAATGGAAAACAGAGAAAGATTTAATTTCAGAAATTAAAGACCTTAAGGTAGAGATTGAAAATGCCCGCTTTCAAGCTGAAAAATCAATTTCTGAAGCTGACTTGCAAAAGGTAGCTGAATTAAAATACGGGAAAATCCCTGAGTTCTTAAAAAAGCTTAAAACTGCTGAAAAGAAGTTAGTAAGAATTCAGAAGAAAAATCCTCTTTTAAAAGGCGAGGCAGTTGAAGAAGATATTGCAAAAATAGTTTCAAGATGGACTGGCATTCCTTTAACAAATTTACTTGAAGCAGAAGCTAAGAAGTTGGGGAAAATGGAGAATATTATTAGCAAGCGAGTGATTGGTCAGAATCAGGCTATTGTTGCGATTTCCAATGCTATTAGAAGAGCAAGGGCTGGGATTTCTGAGGAAAACAGGCCTTTAGGCTCATTTATGTTTTTAGGACCTACAGGAGTTGGAAAAACAGAAACTGCTAAAGCTTTGGCCAACTTTTTATTCAATGATGAAAATGCGCTTGTTCGTCTTGATATGTCAGAGTATATGGAAAAGCATACTGTTTCCAGGATGATTGGTTCTCCTCCTGGTTATGTTGGCCATGATGAAGGCGGACAGTTAACTGAGAAGATCAGAAGAAGGCCTTACAGCGTGATTTTACTTGATGAAATTGAAAAAGCTCATCCTGAAGTGTTTAATATTCTGCTCCAGATATTAGAAGATGGAAGACTGACTGATGCCAAGGGAAGATTGGCTTCTTTTAAAAACTCAATCCTTATTATGACTTCAAATGTTGGTTCAGATATCATTGCCAAAGGAGCTTCTTTGGGCTTTATTGGAGGAGATGAGAAAAAAAAGCAAAAAGAATCTTTAAAGGAAAAAGTATTGTCAGCATTAAAAGACAGTTTCAGGCCAGAATTTTTAAACAGGATTGACGAAATTATTATTTTCAATTATCTTACAAGACCAGAGATTAAGAAGATAGTTAACTTAGAGCTTGAAAAAGTAGCTAAAAGATTGAAAAAGAAAGATATGGACATTCGGATAGAAGAGTCTGTTAAAGATTTTATTGCTGAAAAAGGTTTTGACACTAATTTAGGCGCAAGGCCATTGAAAAGAGTGATTCAAAAGAAAATATTAGATCCTTTGTCTTCAAAAATTATTTCTGGTGAGTTTGAGAAAAACGAAAGGATAATTATTGATTTCCAGGATGGAAAAATAACATTTCTAAGCGTAAAAGATTTAATTAAAACTAAGCAGAAAAAGAGACAAAAGGTTTCTGTGTAAATATGAGAAGAAAAGCTCTACAGATTTTAGGGATTTTTATTATTGGAATTTTAGGAGGACTTTTTGCCAATCAGTTTATTTGGCCTTACTTTATTGAAAGGCCTGTTTATATAACTGAGAAAAAAGAAATTATTATTCAGGAAAACACTGCTTTAGAAAATGCTGTTGAACAGGTTGAAAAAGCAGTGATTGGAATAAAAACAATCACTCAGGAAAAAACTCTTTATGGTTCAGGTCTAATTTTAACTTCAGATGGTTTAGTGGTCACTTTAGCTGAGCTGGTTCCTCAGGGCTCTGAATTTTTATTCTTTGTTCAAGGAAAACCAGCAGCTTATCAAATTCTTAAAAGAGATTTAAAGCAGAACCTAGTTCTTATCAAGCTGGGGCAGGACAATTTATCAACAGTTGGTTTTGCTGATTTGAATAAGTTGAAGACAGGGGAAAGGGTTTTTCTGGTTGGCACAATTTATGGCGCTAAAGAGCTTGCCAGAGGCGCTAATGAAGGAATCGTCTCTTATTTTAATGACGATTTAATTTCAACAAACATTCTTGAGAAATCCACTATGGCTGGCAGTCCTTTGTTTAATATTAAAGGTGAACTCTTGGGATTAACAACTATTGATTATTTGGGAGTGGTAAGCGCTATTCCTGTTTCAATAATCAGGACGTTTACTGGTTTTTAAGAACCCATGAAAATTAATAATCAGAAAGGTTTCATTTTTCTTTTTTTTGACCTCATGCTTTGCTTATTTGTTATTGGATGGATGCTTCTCTACGCTTTTCAGCATTATATTGTTTAGGGTTTGGATGGGCTAAGCTTGTCCAAACGGGAGCAAACCTGTTCTGACCAGGTGCAAATACATATGATACGCTTGTATCATATGAACCAACACATGTCTTTGACATCGGCTACGATATTTCGTAAAATGGAAGTGAACTAAAAATAATGTATTTAGTATGGTCAAAATATTAGATTTTACCCAAATTATCAAAAAATACAAAGGAAAATGGGTTAGCCTGACCGATGATGAAAAGAAGGTAATTTCTTTTGGTAAAACAGCCAAAGAAGCTTTAGAGAAAGCAAGGAAAGAAGGACATAAAAACCCTATCCTTTTTAAGGTCCCCATTGCCTTTTTGCCTTATGTGGGAGGTAATTCTATTTACTAAATAGGTTGATGCAATTTCCTTACAAGAAATTTAAATCAGCCGATGGCACTGAATTATTAAAACCAATCATTCCGATTGGGCTTTTATTAAACGGGAAACTTATTAGATATGAGGCCTTGATAGATTCAGGAGCTGATTTTAATATCTTTAATGCCGAAATCGGAGAACTGCTTGGTCTCAATGTCCGTGCTGGAAAGAGAAAGGAATTCAGCGGAATAATCGGAAAACCATTTGAGGTTTATTTTCATAATTTAACTCTTGAGGTAGGTGGCTGGCAGTGCAAAATTATAGCCGGTTTTTCTTATGAAATTAGTCCTTATGGATTCGGCATTTTAGGACAGAAAGGATTTTTTAATCTATTCAGAATTAAATTTATATTTTCCAAAGGCATTATAGAAATAACTCCAGAGAGGCGTTAATTTTTTATTATTTTTACAAATCAAAGATTAAGTTTTCCACAGCACAAGTTGTTGTGTTTTTGTTTTTGGACTTGTAAAATTAAAGAACATGAACAAGCTTATAAAGCTTTTATTTTTAATTATTGTTTTACTTCTCATTGCTGGAGGAGTTTTTTATTGGAAAAATCAGCAGGAAGTAGCGGATTTGAATAAAGGATTGCCTGATGGGGTGAGGGTAGTGAAAACTTTAACTGGAGATTATGTGGTCGTAAATAAAATTGATGGATATAGTTTTAAAATACCAGATAAATGGGAAGGAGTGAAAGAGATTTATTATACATCGGAGAGAATGGAGGAAAATTATAATTTAAGCAGTCTCGAGTTGGAGGGAAAAGAAGGGGCTGGCAGAATTGTTGGTCTTAATCGTTTTACAAATAAAAAACCCGATATAAATTTAGAAGAATGGGCGAAAAATAGTTTCAAGACGTCTGGTTTAGAGAGCGATTTTACTAAAGATAAAATAAGTGAATTAGAGGTAGTGAAAACCCGAGAGCGAATCGGGGTTATTGGATATGTATATTTCTTTGAAAAGAATTCGGTAATTTATGCAATTTCTTGTGGTTCAGAAGAATTTATCCGTGAGATTATTGTTAGTGGAAAATGGTAAGAAATTTCTATGTTTATTAAAAATGGTTCGTATTTAATAAAATTATCATGTTTAGCGATTATGCTCTGCGTAATCGCTAATTTTGTATTAGGGAACATTGTTTTTGCTAAAAAGTTAGGTGAAATTAATGATAAAGACGTTGAAAAAATAAAAACAGGCTTGGATTTAGTAAAAGCAGTAGTGAATTTTACTGTTATGAATGACAAATTAAAGACTATTTTAAATACAGCTATTAGTATTGGCGATACATCTACGGACATTACCTATGGACTGCTTGTCCTAGCAGCTTTAAATGAAATGGAATTCATAGACTTGGTTGTTTCTCAACGTTATAAAACAGTGGCAAGAAATTATTTTAATAGTGTTTTAGATGAAAGATTGAATTTAATGAATTATTATACAGGCATAGGGTATGACCTACCTAGAATAGTATCGGGAAATATTACAGGTCCTGTTTCGGCTCTTACTTTAAACGCATTTTCAATGACCAGTGAAGTTATTGAGATATTTATAGCCATTGAAAATCTTAAAACGGTCAAGTTCTATAACGGTTTATGGTATTATTTCGACTTGAGAAAAAGTAATGAACTCCACAAAGTGGCTTGGGAGGAAGCGAAAATAGAAATGGGCTTTGCAATTAAGTCAAATCTTTTTTCCCGAAAACTGGACGAAGGTAAAGAATTACAGCTCGAACTCCAATTTGCCACCCTTTATGAAAAATGGGGACCCCATGTAACTATTAATAAAGGGGTTAGTGAACAATACAAAAAACAAGTTCAAAAAGAACTTCAAAATACTGTTGTAACAGTATATGAAAGCTATAGATTTGTTGAAAAAGAAGATCAATCTTCTTTTACAGAAAAAGCAAGAATGTCTTTGAATAATTTATTAGGAAAAATAAACAAAATAGGGGTATTTGTAACGAATACTGGCAAAAATATTCAAAAAAGAGCCCAAGAACAATTAAGCGAGATAAATTCACAAATCCAAAAATTAGCAGGTTTTATAAGTAGTTTTGGGCCAGGCATGGCTGTAAAAGTAGATGAGTTTTCAGAACAATTAATTGAACCAGAAATTAAAGATGTAGAGAAAGAAGCAGAAATAAGCAAATTATCAGTAATATCAGAAACACAGGAATCACAACAAACAGGAGGGCCAGAACCAAGCTTAGAGGAAATTCAGGAAATAATTGATGATATTTATGAAAGAGTTGATGTTCTTGCGCAAGAAGTTAAAGGGTTAATGGGTAAAGAAATTCAAATTGAAGAAGAATTAGAAGAAGAGTTAGAAAAAGAACAGGAAGAATCAGTTCAAGACGAAGAACAGGAATTAGCCGAAGAACAAGAATTAAGTGAAAACATTGTTTATTATAGTGGTGGGACATCTTATTCCCCGCCAACCCCAGTTTTTCTTAAAATTTTAATCACAGAGATTCAAATCGCCAGCGAAAATAATCAAAAAGATGATTTTGTTGAACTCTATAATCCAAATTCAGAAGATGTTGATTTAACTGATTGGTATGTTCAGAGAAGAACAAAAGGCGGGGCTGATTTTTCAACTTATGCTCCAAAAAGTTTATTTGCAGGAAAGCTCATCAAGGCACGCGATTATTTTCTAATTGCAAATGCTTCTTCTACTTTTTCAGCTGATGTCCTAACTACTTATCCTTTAACTGAGGATAATACTCTTGTTCTTAAAAATCCTAATAGAGAAATCTCTGACAAGATTGGATGGGGTCAAGCTCAAGATTTCGAAACCGCTCCAATAGAAAATCCATTGACCGGTAAAAGCATTGGCAGAAAATGGTCAGTAACGAGCGAAAATTACACTGATACTGATAATAATTCTCAGGATTTTGAGACTCAAGAGCCCACTCCAAGGGCCCAAAATAAATCAAAAATAGAATTGGAACCAGATCCTGAACCTAAACCTGACCCTGAGCTGGAAAACCAATTACCTGTTGCTTTTTTTAGCTATAATCCTCAAAATCCTGCAGTTGATGAAGAAATTTCATTCAATGCCTCTTCCTCAACTGATTCTGATGGCCAGATTGTATCTTTTATCTGGGATTTTGGTGATGATAATTCAAGCACAACGAATCAAGCCACAACAACTCATTTCTTCATAAGTTCAAGTAATTTTATGGTATCGCTTATCGTTATAGACAATCTTGGGGCTACAAGTTCTCCAGCAACCACTACAGTAAATGTGATAGAGAAAACAGTTGGAGAGGAGCTGTCAGAAGAAATATTGCCTCTTTCTGTAGTTATTAATGAAATAGCCTGGATGGGGACAAGTTATTCAGCAAGCGATGAATGGATTGAGCTCTATAATAATACTGAACAGGACATTGATTTAATGGGTTGGAGTCTTGTTTGGAGTCATGGTACAACCAGTCATTCTATTGTTTTTTCTACTTCTACTACTGACACTACCACTGCCACTACCACCATTTCTTCTAATGGATTTTATTTAATAGAAAGAACAAAAGATAACACTATAAGAGACATTTTTGCTGACCAAATTTATACTGGAGCTTTAAGTAACAACGGTGAACATTTAAAGCTTTTTGATAGTCAGAATAATTTAATTGATGAAGTTAATTGCGTTGATAACTGGTTTGCTGGAAAAAACCAGAAAATAGGAGATGATTGGCTTAGAATTTCAATGGAAAGAATTATTTCAACCAGCACTGGCGCTACATCAACTGATTGGTCAGGTAATAATCTTATTGTAAAAAACGGTAAAGATGCTGGTGGAAACAATATCAATGGTACTCCAAGGTTCCTGAATTCAGTTTCAATCTCTCCAACATCAATTACGAATTTGCTTTTTGACAAGGGAATTTCTGAAATTACTTTAACTCTCCGTAATAGTCCTTATTTAGTTGGTGATAATTTAGATGTTCCTCAGAATAAAACCTTATCCATTGAGCAAGGAGTGGTGATAAAATTTTGCCAGGATTGTGAATTAATAGTTGAAGGAATAATTCAAACTTCTGCTACTAGCACCGAAGAAATTATTTTTACTTCATATAAAGATGATGATTATGGCGGTGATACAAATGGGGACGGAGAATCTAAGGGCAAAGCAGGGGATTGGAGAAGAATTCATTTCAAAGATAGTTTTGGTTCGGAACTAAATAATATAATTGCAAAATACGGAGGAAAATTCCTAGAACACCCGTCGTATTATACTAACTCCTCTTATTTGCCAATTATTCATATTGAAGGAGGAAGTATTAGTATTCAAAACGCTACAATTAGCGATGCTTTTACAAGAGCGATTTGGTTAGATAATTCAACCAGCACTATTAGTGATGTTGCATTTTTAAACATTAAAAACTCTCCTAGTACTCGTGACTCAGCGGCGGTTTTTATAACTGATGGGAATTCAGCTATTGAAAACTCTACTTTTTTTGACAATTCAATTGGAGTCGAAATTCAAGATAGCAGTTCAACTATTAAGAGTTGCGTTTTTTCTAATAATTCAACAGGAATTGAAATTGAATCTGGAAACCCAAACATTGAAAATAATACTTTTGAAAATAATAAAGTTCCGATTTATCTCTTTGGCTCAGCTTCTCCTGATTTTTCAAATAATTATCAAAACACTCACAATAATGCCTTGAATGGTGTTCTTGTTGCGCCAGCAGATATATCTACTACTAGCACTTGGCAAGCTGATTTACCTTATGTGATTGAGCATGTTGTTATTGCTCAAAGTGGTAGATTAATTCTTCAGCCAGGAGTAATTGTGAAATTTAAAAAACAGAGCAGAGAACAAAAACCATCAATGATTGTTTACGGTGAACTTATAGCTCAAGGAACTTTAAATCAGAAAATTGTTTTTACCTCATTTCACGATGATTATGGCGGGGACACCAATGCTAGTACTACTTTGCCCTCGCTTCCTGGTCAGTCTGATCCTCGCGATTGGTATAGTCTTCGTTTTTATTCTACTTCTTCTAATTCAATTTTAGATTATGCTGTTATTAGGTATGGTGGTTCAACTTTTGATAAAACTATTGGAGCTGTTGCGCTTGAGAAGGATGTTGACATCACGATTCAACACTCAATTCTTGAAAAAAACAGACTTGCTATTAGTTATGAAGGTGCGAATTGCACTACAACAGAGCAAAAGATTGATGAATTGAAGACAGGAAATGATGTTGTTTTTTGCGATAATTATTATCGTTACTTAGTTTCTCCTGAGTGCCACCTGATTTCTTCTACTAAGTGCAGTGATCTATAAGAGTTTTTAACAAAAAACTGCAATAAAGGTTTCCCACAGATAAGTTGTTGTGTTTTTGTTTTAGGATTTGTAAAATTAAGAAATTTCAATTGATGTTTCGAGTTCTACCGCCGGAGCAGGCTAGTGAGACCGTTCGGGAGACCGAAAGGCCTCATGTTTTTGAAAGGTTCGAGAAAATAAATCCCCGTACCCCGCTAGTAAATCGAACTTTGTTTGAAGTAGAATTATCCCAACTGATCGCCACTCCGGCGGTTTTTTGGTAGAGTAATATAAAGTCTCCATATATTTATTTAAAACAGAATTGACGTAACTTAAGTAAACATATTTCATATGCGTAAATTCTGAAAGATACTAATATGAAAAGTTTTGGCACAAAATTTAGAACATATAAGCCATTTAAAATTGAACATTTGGCTATTCCTGACGTCAGAATTAATTCGGAAGCAAAATTTTTAAATCGGTATGGATTGCAAAGAGAAAAATTAACGGAAGTTGTACCAATGGAAAAAACGCGTATTTATAAAATGCGAAGGAGAGGAGAACCCCGTCCGCTTATAGTGATCAGTAAAGGTCGGTCTTTTGATAAAATCAAGAAAGAATTAAGTAAGGTGGTAGTGGGAATAGCGCCGGGAGCTAATGTCTACAAAATTCCATCTAGTCAGCCAGATTTAGCTAAGTCAATTAAGAATACACTTGGTGAATTTAATTATTATATTGTTGAGCTGGGATTAAATGTTATGCTTGGCGGGCAGTTTAAAATTCCAGAACTCCTTTTTCAGGTTGATTTAAAAAGTGATGGTCAAAATAAAACAGATGTAACTGCCTACGATATTGCACCAGACGATAAAATCGAACATGTTAAAGTTTTGAGTGGGAAGATAAGTTTAGGGGTAAATAAACTTTTAAAATTTATTCCTTCACCAATCGATAAGATAGTTTCTGACTTGATTGACGTTGAAATTAACCCATGGGAATTTGATTGGGGTTTTGATAAATTTATGATTGATGCTTGTGGTAGAAAAAATTACCATCTTTATTGGAGAATTTACAGAACAAACGTAGTTCAAGGTTTTAACCCATACATGATTTTGAAAGTGAGGAAGAATGTCAAAAATATTTCTGCCAGTGCTAAGTGTATATACAAACTCAAAACCAGTTGGTGGGATATTACACCAGACATTAAAACCAATGCTCAAAAAATTAAAATTTGGCCGATGTAATAAAAGCAGTTTGAAATAAAAAATATCTGAGTCGAATGCAAAATTTGCTAAAATAAAATGATATTGTTGAGGTTTAACTTTAAAGGTCGAATTTAATTAAATATAAAAGGATGTAAAACATATGGTAAAATTTATTCAAAACAAAGGTAAGAAGAAAGTAGGGAAAGGAAAATCTAAACTAAAAATGAAAGGATTGGCACCGACAAAACAAATAAGGCTTATTTCCGGAATAATCCGTGATCAGGGAAAATGGGACAAGGCGGTGTCAAAGCTGGATCATGAATTGCTAAAAGAGGCATTGTCCACACTTAATCAAGGAATGAAATACATGGTTTCTGTAAAGCGTCCCGAGCCAAAAACCTTCAAGATTGTCAAGCAGCAAATTAACTATATCGCTCTTTCCTTCTTCAAACATCTTGATGAGACAGGTTTTACTAAAGCATTTTGTAAAGTTGCACCTCTCTTTGAGGACTTCTCCTTTGAAAAAGGGTATCATTTGCTCTTAGACGATATACGGGTGTTTAAAGATCTAGGATTCCCACCGCACCTTTGGAGAGCATACTGTGCCTATATCGACAAGCATAAACAGAAATTCTTTTTGAAAATAAAAAAGAAAGATTTTAGATTTATGGATTTAGCACCCATAGTAAAGGCAAAAATGGAGCTAAAAAATGATCCTATCAGGAAACAGTCTCCATTCAACTGGTCATGTGGTATTGCTACAGGTGTAGGTGTTGTAATAGGGATAGCAAATGCAACTACGGCTGTCCCCTCTGTCGGTCTTTCTGTAGCATCTGTCATTGCTGCTGGGGTTGGTATAGGATATTCTGCTGGAGGCGGAGGCGAAAATGGAGATGGAAATGGAGGAGGTAGTGGAAGTGGCTCAGGTGGCTAATCTCGTAGTTGGGGCATCAGAATATTTTGTTCTGACGCCCCAGCATTATTTAATTTAATAAAGGTAGCGGTTCTGGAGGATAAATTTGGAACTTAAATTATGGCTAATGCAGATTCATTGATATTAAAAGCCTCAGATTCTTTAGATGATTATGTTCTTTCTAAATCCTTGTGTGGAACAGCTTTTGCAATTGTTGAATTTTGTAACAAAATAAAAAAATCTTTTTTTAATTCTTATTTGAAAAATTTTGATTGTGGTTCAGAAAAAATTAATGGTTGGACATTACCTGATGCTATTTGGACTGAAATTTGTTTAAAGTATCCCGAACTTAATTTTTACCCTTTAGGAGCCATTGCAGAGAGAGCTACTAAGAAAACAATTGTGAGGTTGAGTTTTTTTGCTAGTAGGAAAAATAGTTTGAATATTGGCGAGAAAGAACTTTTAAGAAATTTGAGGATTTCTATAAAGAAGTTGGGGACTGAAGGAATTTCGAAACTTTTTTTGACCGAATATTTTTTTGAGATGTGTATTGATCAGAACCGTAGATCTTGGAAAGATTTGAAGCTTGATTTGGGATTTTGGTATAATTTCTCAAAAGACGGATATTTTGTCTCTTTATCAAATGAGCGAAAATTAAGACAGACGATAGCAAACCAGTGTGAAGAAAAAGCAGAGATATTTCTTCCGTTCCTGAAAAAATGCATAAAAGAAACAAATTTTACACGAAATAAACAACGAATCAGCGACGGCTTTGTCAGAACTTTTGGAATACTGTTGCCAAAGAGGGAAAATTTAAAAAACCTTCGCAAGTCTTTTCTCAACGTTATTGTTGGAACGAAGTCGCTTTCAGAACTTAGGAAGTCCTATGTAGTAGATAAAAATGCGAAGTGTTTCTTACTCTATACAAAAGACCCGAATATTTCGTTTTCTTTTGATGCCTTAGAACATTTATTTGGTCATTCCATTCATTCGCTTATCAAAGATTTGCTTGATATTGGAACAACAGTATATATGGCAGATCTTTATACAAAAAGGGAGTTTAGTTTAGAAAGGCGAGTGAGTATCCTCATGCCGGTGCGGCATCTTCATGTATGGTCTAATGTGCAAAAAGAACTAGAACGTGCAGTTTCATTTCTTGGACGGGATAATTTTAGTATCAAATTCATCAAACGCAAAGAGAAAGTAGATAAACTTCGCAAATTTTCTGTTAAATCAGATAATCGGTGCGTCTGTCTTTTTTCAGGGGGCCTAGATAGCTTAGGAGGAGCAGCATGGGTTCTTGATCGTAAATTAGATCCCATTTTTGTCAGTCATTATTCTAGTAATATATTAGTCGGAATGCAAAAGTCATTGATAAGCCAGCTGGAAAAGATATATGACAGGTCACTTCAGCATTTAAGTCTTCGTGTCAGTAAAACAGGGAACAAGAAAATTAAGAACTCATTGTCAGCCCCATTTAGGTCTGTTATGATTCAGCACCTGCGATCATTTTTGTTTTTATCTTTAGCCGTTGCTGTTGCTCTTGAATCTAAAATTAAAAAAATCTATATATTTGAAAACGGGCCTGTGGCTCTAAATCCTCTATTTTCTGAGGCCCGTGTAAATACGCGAACGACACATCCTCACTTTTTGGTGCGTTTTAGAGAACTTGTTAAAGTTGTCTTTGGAATCGATCTTATTATTGAAAATCCGTTCCTCTATCACACCAAGGGTGAAGTAGTAAATATTTTAGCGAGGCAAGAGTTACAAGAGTTAGTTGCAAAGACAGTTTCTTGCTGGAATTGGTCTAGAGTGCCGCTTCGAGCAAAACAGAGAGGCATCAAAGGGTTTAAAGGGAGACACGATGGTGAATGCATTCCCTGTATTGTTAGAAGATCAGCTGTGTATCATGCACGTCTCTGGGAGAAAGATGCCAAGTATCTTACGAATGTCTTCAATCAATTTTCTAAATTACAGCGAGATAATAAAACCATGATTGCTGATTTTTTCCGCTTTTGTCTAAATATGAGGTTTCTTTCTGATACCGAACTTCTTTTTCACGCTCCAGATTTATCCGTGTGCGAAGAAAAAGTAAATCCTCAAAAACTTGTGAGGATGTATAAACGACATGCAAAAGAAATGATAGACTGCTTTCAAGCAAAATCTAATAAAAAATCTCAGAGAATATTTGCCTCCGTATTTAAGTAAGAATTAAGCTTGTAATTTAAAGAATTTTAAATTGCCCCTAGCAGAAATAGGAGCTATTTTTTTTATATCGCGTAATAAAAAACCAAAGGTAGGTCTAGTAAAACCATAAAAACTAGATATATGCTTCTCGTTATCTAATATGAATTGCTTATCAGTATGATATTCCACAACATCTTTAATAGTGGCTTTTCCAATAAGAGCCCCAGTTACTAAAGAATCTAGATCTATTCCAAACTTTTTGCATGCTTTTCTATCTATAATTTTAGAAGCGTGGATATAAAATTCTCCTCTAAAACTTGTGTTCCATTTTCTAGTTTCAACTGTCTTTTCCCCTCGCAAAATCAGTTCAGCCCATGGCTGTCTAATAGAAAGCGCTACAATTGTATCCTTAAGATTTTTTTTATTCATTTTTTTGTAATATTATTAGAATATTATAACATAATTTACACCGGATGTAAAACAAGAAATCCATCACTGGGCAATTTTTTTTCTTTCTAAATATTTTTTTAATTTTACCTGTTCTTTTGCCACATCCCAAATGTAGTAGCCCATAAATTTAGGAGAGGCTAATCCTATCCTAATCTGGGAGTAAAAATACATTTAAAAGGAACCTGCATATAATAAGAGAAAGAAGCTGCCTCATTTACAAACAGGCCGTCCGTAAGAATATTTATCTACAACAAGACCGTTTTGATCTCGTAGATAAATCGTGTCGCAATCATTGCTAGCAAGGATGTTGCTATTCATATAAATATGCCAATCTCTACTTAAGAAGTTTTCATCTCTGGAATGATCCATAAAACAATTAGTATAATTGAAATTTTCACTAAGATAAGATACACATTCTGAATCAGTTGAAATTTTAAGATTACCAGAATAATCTGGGATTTCACACGTTCGCATCCTAAGAATAAACTCTTGGCAACAGGGAGTAAGATGAGAAATTTCTTCTCTTGTTGGTTTTGGACAATTTATTGGAAAGGAGATGGGAAAATCACGGTATTCAGCCAGATAACCAAAGCATTTATTGGGTCGGAAATTTCTACCTCTTCCCAAAGGATTTAAACTGCCAGATAAATATATTCTATCTCCTTTTTTTACAAAAATACTTTCCTTAGGAACTGGATTATAGCCAGGGTGGTATTTTTCTATTCCCTGGGGGATAACAAAACTGCCTGCTTTTCCCCTAATCTGCCAACCAGTAATGCTGACCTTTTCTTTGAGGTAAGTGTTCAATGTTATTAAAGATGGCCGAGAGGAGGTTTGAATCAGTGCTCTAGAAATTTTTACCTTGCCAAAATAAGGAGAAGTATTTATTTTAAAAGTTCTCTTAGCTGGAGTAGGGTCAACTGAATCCTTTATTTTTGCTCTAACTAAAAAGATATATTCTTGGGGTCCAGGAGGAAGATTGATTGTTCTTTTTTTGGAATAAGTTTTTTTCCAATCATCATCAAATCCTTCAATTTTTGTCTCAAAAGATATTCGCTCCTCAGCTTGATTGGGAGGAATTCTAGCATCAAATTCAAAAACAACCTTATTCGTATCTTCTATGACACTTCCTTCTTTTGGACCAGCAGTTATATAGGTATCAATTAAGATAGCTGGTTGTTCGGGCATTACTATTGTTGCCGTTCCCACATATTTTACAGACGTTTGTTTTTTTGCGGATTGTTTTTGAGGAACACTCTCTTGAATTATGGAAGGAGTTTCCTGTTGCAAACTTCTTCGTTCACCCGTTAAAAGCGGGCCAAAACCAGAATAAAACAAAGCTGCAATAATGATAAAAAATATAATAAATTGCATAGATTATATTATGTCATCTTTACAGAAAAAGTCAAGTTATATTGTTTAACGAAAGAAAATCACTCATTTTAGAATTTAGATAGTTTTTAATCCTAATTTTCATTGTTATTTTATTTTAAGAGTAATTACACAAAAGTTCCACAGGGTTTTGAACAAGTTATTATTGAGTTTTCCAGAGCTTTTTCCACAGATTATTAGAATTTTTGAAATAAAAATAGCTAAAAATTAGCTGTTTTTTATTAATTCTCAAAAAACCTTATTATGTTGAATATGTATTTTGTAATATATAAGCATTTGACAAATTTTAAAAAATCATTAGAATCAAGATTACGGGAATAAGGATGGATGAACTAGTTTTGGTTGTGCCTCCCGGCGAAACTTTTTCTAGCACTAGAGTCTGTCTCTACTGAAAATCATCGATCCTTGTTCCCCCCTAGTTCTTTTTGGGGATTTGCCCCCTCTTGTAGGAAAGACTTATTGAAAAGAAAGACCGATTTTGGGAAAAGTCTGGAGCATGAGTCAATGTACCACACCCAAAGTAGTACATTTCTCTACACTAAGAGGAAAGAATCCAAACATATATAGGGGATGGTCAATGACCTTTCCCTATTTCTTTTTAACAATAAAAATATTGGAATCATTGACAAAATCAAACGAATATATTATTTTCAGGTTAGGTATTTAGAAATGTGGAGCATCTTTCAAAGAGCGAAACAGTACATAGTCAAAGGAGTGCTGTTGCTTTCAGAGAGCAATCTCTTCTCTTTTTTTCGGATAACCTTCGCTCTTTTTTATGTTTTTTGGGATTGCATAAAAAATCCCATAGACCTACATCCAGACGAAGATTGTCCACCAACTTATTAGTGGCGAGCATGCCAATTTCAATGCTCGCTTTTCTTTTATTTTTATTTTATAATTCAAAGTCAGAATAATAATTCAGAAATTCTGAGCAATGTTCCAAGTATTTTGACCTAGGGTTTTGTTTTTGTTATAGTTGTTAATACAAAGATTATGAAAAAAAATCGTGTCCTTGAAATAACCAATGAACTATACAGACTTACACTTCTTTTTCCTAAGAAAGAGCCCTTAAGATTTAAAATGAGGGAATTGGCTGATGAGATTTTAGCTAATTTTATTACTTACTTTAACCCTGCTTCTACTCCCCTGATAAGCCCAGGAATTGTTGAAAGTTCCTACAATCTATTTGAGGTTCTAGATAGTTTTTTTGAAGTTGCCAAAGCACAAAATTGGATTAAACCAACTGATATTCTGAAGCTTCAAGAAGAGTATAAAAACATCAGGCAAGAGATGGAAAAGTCAAAACAACCAGTAAAACAGAAACAAGAGAAAAAAGAAATCACAGAAACAGAGCCATCTATTATTCAGCTTACTGAGGGCATTAGCAGTCCTTCTTTGCCTAAAATTCCTTCTTTGCCTGATATCTCTGATTTAGAAGAGATGGAAGAAAGCAAGGCAGAAGTAACTGGGCGTCAAAAGATAATATTAGAAATTCTGAAGCAAAAAGAAGGTGTTCAGGTTTGGGAAGTAAAAGACGTTTTTCCAGATATTAGCAAAAGGACTTTGAGGCGCGATTTCAGGCAATTATTAAAAGATGGGTTAGTGGAAAGGAAAGGGGACAAGAATACTACTTTTTATCAGCTTAAAGGGGGTAGGACAGATTAGGACATTTCTTTATTAAGATAATAATAGGACATTTGTCCTATGTTTAAGTTCAAATTACATGTCAGATGCTCGGAAAACATTTAGCCAAATATACGATAGATATATAAACAAAATATATAGATTTGTGTTTTTAAAAGTAAATTCTCAGGAAATAGCTGAAGATTTAACTTCTGAAGCTTTTTCTAAAACTTGGGTGGTTTTTAAGGAAAACCAAGATGAAATTAAGAATGTCCGAGCATTTTTATATAAAACTGCGAGTAATTTAATCATTGATCACTATCGGGAAAAAGGCAAGGCCAATGTAATATCAGTTAATAATCCCTCTATTGTTGATCCTAAACAGGATTTAGAAAAACATGTCCTATTAAGCTCAGATATGAATGATGTTAAACAAGCATTAGTTCACTTAAAAGAAGATTATCAGAATGTTATTTTTTGGCACTATTTAGATGATTTACCCATATCTGAAGTGTCAGAGCTTTTAAATAGATCAGAGCAAGCAACCAGGGTTTTGCTCCATAGAGCATTAAAAGCCTTAAAGCAGAAAATAGAAGAGGTGTAATAAAAACCTTGTTTTTACGTCATATATTTAATAGGCTCGTTATCTTTTTACTCTTATTTTATGAATAAAAATCAACTTATTCAGAATCTAAAGGAATTAAATCAAATTCAACCCAGAAAAGAATTCATTGTATCAGCTAAAAAGGAAATTTTAGGAGAAAGTCCAGGATTTGGTTTATTTTCAGCCTTAAAGCCAGTTTATGCTGGTTTGTTTTGTTTATTCATGGTATTTGGCCTGTTTCAATTTTCCCAGAATGCTTTACCTGGCGAATTGCTGTTTCAGTTAAGGAAGATTACCGAGAAAGTCCAGACAATGTTTGCTTCTGAACAAGAAAGGCCAACATTAAGCTTGTTCTTGGCTAATCAAAGATTAATGGATTTGGCAACTATTGCTGAAGAGGACCAGGTTCAAAAATTAGCTCCTGCTGTAAATGAGTTTAAGCTTGAAACTGTTGAAGCTGCAAAGAATTTGGCAACCATAACAGAAGTAAATGAAGAAATTATTGTTCAAGTAAAGCAATTAGAAGAGAATAAAGAGAAGATAGAACAGGTTTTAGCAACCAAGATTGATACAGAAGAGTATGATAATGCTTTAGCTCAAATAGTTGAACGAGAAATTCTGGCTTTGGAAGAAAATACTTTAACTGAAGAAGAGCAAGAGACTTTAGAGGGAATAAAAGAATATTTTGAAAATGGAGAGTATTCTGAAGCTTTGACAGGTATCTTGAATTTAAGTCATAGATAATGAAGATAGTTTTCCACAGGAACTTTCTTTAACAATGTGTTAGTATTAAAACCATCACATTTGGGTTTATAAAGAGTTCTTGTGCTTTTATATTAACAATTTGATAGTCGTAATTCCCAACAAACAAAAGCAATGCTTGAGTGTTGTTATGAACTCGTGGCTAATACGTAAGGTCGCGAGTCCCGCTCAATGCATATTATTAATTATGTTTTGAGGGAAACGGTCGACACGACAGAAATAAAAAGGTTTAAAAAAATATTAATTAAATACACAACGAAAAATTAAAAAAATGAATAAATTAAAAAAGATTATATCGATTGTTACCATAACTGCCTTTGCGTTTTCACTTGTTGGTCCTGTTAATGCTTTGACAGCTGAGGAATTGCAAGTACAAATAACTGCTTTAATGGCTCAGTTGGCTACATTGCAGACTGAGTTAGCTGTTCTTCAAGGAGGTACTGGAACAACTGTTACAGGTTGTACTATTACCAGCTTTGATAGAGCTCTTAAAGTGGGAATGACAGGAGATGACGTGAAATGCTTGCAGATTGTTTTGAACTCAGACAGCGCAACAATAGTTGCTAGTTCTGGAGTAGGTTCTTCTGGTAACGAAACCAGCTATTTTGGTCCTTTGACCAAAACTGCTGCAATTAAATTCCAAGAAAAATATGCTTCTGAAATATTGGAGTCTTGGGGTTTAACCGCTGGAACTGGTTATATTGGTTCAACCACTAGAGCAAAATTAAATACAATTCTCTCTTCTGGTACAGTAGTAACACCTGATGTTCCTGTAGTGACAGCCGCTGGTTTGACCGTAGCTTTATCTGCCCTTACTCCAGCTACTGGAGTAATCATTACAAGTGGCGATGCCAGTCCTTATATAGGACAAGCTTTGACACCATTTACCACTGTGAATTTCTCAGCTGGTTCAGAAGGCAGTGTGAAAGTTACAACTTTGAAGTTTAAGAGAATTGGTATTTCTGCTGATGCTAACTTTGACAACGTCTATCTTTATGAAGGTAGTGTTAAGTTACTAGAAGGAGGTACTATTTCTTCTACTTATATAACCTTCAATGATGCTACTGGAATATTTACTGTTCCTGCTGGCCAAACCAAATCCATTACCTTGAAAGCTAACTTGAATTATGATGTTTCTGCTGGTAAAACTATGTCATTTGACTTAGTTGCAGCTACTGACATCACTTCTGACGCTTCCGTTGTTAATGGGACTTTCCCAATTTCAGGGAAAGTAATGAGTGTTGCTAATGCAACTGATTTTGGTTATGTAGGATTAACTGCTGGTAATACACCTGGCAGTCTTGATGTTTCAGTGACCCCACAAGTTGATTATGAAGTTTGGAGGGTAATTGTTCTTGCTAATAATCAGGACATAGAGATTGAAAGGCTTGTCTTTACCGAAGTCGGCAGCATTCAATCTAATGACTTGCAGAATTTCAAGCTTTATTATGGAGGGACTCTATTAGGAACAGCTGAAATGGATAGTAATTATCAGGTAGCGTTTGACCTGTCTGCTTCCCCATTTAGCATAACTAAAGGAACTTCCAAGATCTTGAAGCTCTATGCTGACATTATTAAGGGTTCTACCAGAACCTTTAAGTTCACCATTCAATATCCGACTGATTTCATTGCCAAAGATGCTAACTACGGCGTCTATGTCCCAGCTTATGTTTCTGGTACATGGTCAATTATTCAGCCAGGTACAGCTGGAGTTGGTAATTACAAAATTGCTGCTGGTTCAATGTCTGTGACTAAAGCTACTGATTCGCCAACCAGCAACGTTGCTGTGGATGGAACTAATGTTTCCTTGGCTAAATACAACTTTAAGGCAGTTGGTGAAGACATTAAAATCAGCACCTTGCTAGTGAGCGCTGCTACCTCAGTTAAAAATGGTGGTTTGGACAATGGTAAGATTTATTTAGATGGTGTTCAGGTTGGCAGTACAAAAGATTTAACAGAGAACGGCGCAACCCCTACTAGCTTTACCTTTGGTTCTAGTTTTATTGTCCCAGCCGGTACTACCAGCGTGGTAGAAATCAAGGCTGACATAAAAACTGCAACATCTACCAGTTTAGTTGCTGCTGAGACCATTACCATTTATATTGAAGACGGCAGTAGTAATGCTCAGGGTCAGAGTTCTTTAACTGTTCTCCCTATTCCTGCTACTGATAAACTAGGTAATACTTTAACTGTTCAGGGTGGTACTTTAACCTTTACCAAGAGGGCTGGTTACGGTGCTCAGACAACAGTGGCTCCAGCTACTCAATTTAAGATTGGGTCTTTCTCAATGTTGGCTGGTTCTACTGAAGGAATTAATGTTGACAGTGTTACAGTCGCTATTAGTGACAGCGGTCATCTTAAGATTGAAAGCTTGTTGTTAAAGATCGGAACTGACCAAGTTGGTTCCCTTAAAGTAACTCCAAGCGCTTCTAACCTTTTCTCGATAAATGTTTCTTTAGCTGCTAGTGAATCAAAAGTAGTTGATGTTTATGCTGACATTTTGTCTGCCGCTACCACAAGCATTGATGCAACTGGCATAACGGTTGATGGTACTGGTACAACTGTAAACACTTCAATTTCTGCAAATGTTGGCGATCCTGTTGCGCTTCAGATTATTAGTATTGGTAGTGGCAAATTAACTGTTGACATTGCTTCTGATAATCCTGATGATGCGTTAGTTGTTGGTTTAAACGAAGATGTAGTAATGGCAAAATATAAGTTCTCCTCTACTTATGAAGCATTCACTGCTACTGAAATAAAACTGTATGCTAGTAGTAAAATAGATAGGACAGCTCCTCGTACTGATAAATCAAACCTTCCTGATTTCCTTTATGTCTGGCTTTCCTATAAAGACATTGATAATGTCACACAAACTACTTCCAAGAGAGCTACTTTTGTCAACGGAATGATGCACTTTACTGGCTTGAGCCTGTATGTTCCAGCTAATGGTTCAGCTGACCTTACTGTTTATGCTGACCTAAACGCTGTAGCTGAAGCTGGTTATGCTCGAACTGGAGACAGGCCTCAGATTTCACTTGCTTACTATAAAGCTAATAGCGGTTCCATGTCTGTGTTTGAGAGACGTACAGGGTTGTTGCATTACGGTCCAGGTACTAGTGGTACTACCGTGATGACTTGGGTTGATACAACTGATGCTACTTATGAAGAAGCAGACGGCACTGGCACTAAGGCTCTTAGATTTACGGTTGCGGGTGGTGGTTCTGATGGAGCAGAAATTGACATTCCTCTCAGAGATTTAGACTTGACTCTAATGGACATAGATACGATTACTTTTTCTGCTAGTTCAACCATAGCCAACAATGTTCCAATGTTTACCCTTTTTGTGGATTGTGATCTTGATGGCACTCATGATGGAGAAATACTTTATCAAGTTGCACTTGGTACTAATCCTGTTAACGAATGGACCACAATGACAATTGCTTCTACTACTGCAAAGATAGCCCTGTCGTTTGGTGGTTCTTGTGGTAGTGCTTTGTCTTCTGGTGATGCGTTATCTGACTACAACGACGCCGACGCTAAGCTTACAGGAGTCAGTTTCTCAATATGGACCGGTAGTAACGCAGTTGGCACTTACGATGTTGATGACCTTGTTATAATTGTTGATAGCACTACTTATAACATTAATGCATTGGAAGATGATATGGGCGACCTTGGTACTAACTACGTTCTTAATAAGACCAAACCAACCGCAACCAGGGTAGGAGCTGCTAGTGGAGAGTTATCTAATGGAGTTAATACTCTCTATAAGTTTAATGTAGCTGCTGATGAGGCTGGAGACGTGGGCTTAAAGGTAATCGCCTTTACGATAAACGGCAGCGAGGATCTTAATCTTGACACCCTTTCGTTATGGAAGGGCACTGATTGCGGGACTGACTGGACCACTAAAGTAACGATTGGTGATTCTATTGGCAACGCTGACCTAGAAGGAACTAATGATGATATTGCTGATGGCGCTGCTACAAGCACATATGTGGCCTTTACTGCCGAAGAAGTCATAACCGCAGGCAATAATCAGACTTATTGCCTTAATGGTCTTGTTAGTGGTGTACTTGCTACTTCTAGCATTCAGACCTACATGGATATTGATTCTAAGCCCTACGATGATGGTGATGCCAATGGTGTTGGTTTAGGCGCAGCCTATGCTAGCGTTATTGTTGAGAACAATACTACTGCTCACTTTATCTGGTCCGACAGATCTTATGGTTCTGCTCATAGTTTAACCAGCTTAGATTGGATTAATGGTTTCCTTGTAAAGACATTAGGAACTGGTTTGATACACACTATAAGTCCTTAGTAACTTTCGGAAGTTCAACTTCTGATTCTGAATTCCTGACTGAACTCATTCGATTATTTCTCTATCCTTGTAGGAGAAATAGGAGAACCGAAAAGCCGCCCTTTGGGGCGGTTTTCGGTTCTTAATCATTCCTTAGAGGTCTTTTATTTTGAAAAAAAATCTGATAAAATACTTTTGATGACAAAAGATTTTAAATTAATTTTTGTTGGAGCGATTTTTCTTGTTTTGCCTTTTTTTGTTTCAGCTGCCTCTCTAGGAGAAACAACCAATTTTTTCATTAACTCTGCTTACGATTTCTTTGAAAGGGGAAAAATCTCAGCTACTCTGCAGAAAGTGGGCCAAAGAACATATTTCTATATTGATGAGCAGTGGTGGGGAACTTTGGAGCAGCAAGAAAAGCAGCAAGTTGATCAAGCTCTTCGAAGCTTGGATTATGAATTTTATTATAAAATCTATCCAACTCTGACTTCTTATTTTGGATATGAACAGAAGCCAGGAATTGATAAAGAAAGCCGCATCACAATTTTAATTCATCCAATGACAGAAGATGCTAGAGGATATTTTAACAGTGGGGATGAATATCCAAGAACACAGAGTCCAAAATCAAATGAAAAAGAAATGTTTTATTTAAATGCTGATTATATTACCAATCCTTTAGCTAAAAGTTTCTTGGCTCACGAGTTTGTTCATTTAATTACCTTTAACCAAAAGGAGAAAATTCATGGAGTAGAAGAAGATGTTTGGTTAAATGAAGCTCGGGCTGAATATGCACCAACTTTAATTGGTTATGATGCAAACTATGAAGAGAGCAATCTTCAGCAAAGGGTTCAATCTTTTATTTCCAATCCTTCTGACTCTCTGACTGAGTGGCAGAATCAATCCGCAGATTATGGAGTTTTGAATCTTTTTACTCAATATTTAGTTGAACACTATGGAATAGAAATCTTAGCTGATTCTTTAAAATCAAAAACAAAGGGAATTAAAAGCTTAAATGAAGCTTTAAAAAACAATGGGTTTGAAGAAGATTTTTCTCAAATTTTCACAGATTGGACTATTGCTGTTTTAGCCAATGACTGCTCTCTAGGAGAAAAATATTGTTATAAAAATGAAAACTTAAAAAATTTAAGAGTTGTTCCTTTAATTAATTTTTTGCCGCTTAAAGGCAACAGTGCCTTAGGAGTTAGTCAAACTACTAAGAATTGGACAGGCAACTGGTTTAAATTTATTGGAGGCAAAGGGACTTTAAAGATTGAGTTTATTGGTAATCCTGAAAATTTATTTAAAGCCCCTTATCTTATTCAAGATTTTTTAGGTCAATATTCTCTTGATTTTTTCCAACTTGATGAATATCAGAGAGGAGAAATTTTAGTTCCAGAATTTGGAACAAAAATTAGTTCAGTAACCATTATTCCTTCAATTCAAAGTAAAATATCAGGATTTTTAACTCCTGAACCAGCTTTTCCGTTTTTCTGGGAAGCTTCAACTATAGTGATTGAAGAGAAAGAAGACCCTGATCCTGGACTTTTAGAAAAACCAATCTTGGAAATGTCCAGACAAGAGCTTTTAGCTAAAATTTCTGAAATTGAAGAATTGCTTAATCAGCTTAAAACTCAGTTTGCTAAAATTGAAGAAGCAGAAGACACAGAACCAATTTCTATTTCTTGTCAAAGATTTGAAGAGAATCTCTTTTATGGCTTAAGAAATGATGATAGTACTTACTGCCTTCAGCAGTTTTTAAAATCCCAGGGCTCAGAAATTTATCCCGAAGGATTAGTAACTGGAAACTTTCTTTCTTTAACCAGGGCTGCAGTGATTCGTTTTCAGGAAAAATATGCTGATGAGATTTTGACTCCTTTGGAATTAGAAAAGGGAACAGGTTTTGTAGGAATAAAAACCAGGGCAAAAATTAATGAACTTTTGAGTTATTGAGTTAATAACTCTTTAGTTTTCCTTATCATTTTTTCAAGATAAAATTCTCTTTTTACTTTTTGTCTAGCTTGAGAGCCCATATTTCTAGCTTTCTGTTCATTATTTAAAAGCCAGAATATTTTCTCAGCCAAAATTTGGCTGTTTTTTGGTTTGACTAAAATTCCTTGTTTTCCATTTTCAATTATTTCTGGCAAGGCTCCGACATTTGTCGCTATAATAGGGATTTCAGCAGCCATTGCTTCTAGCATTATCCAAGGGAAACCTTCTTTTAAAGAAGGAAGAATAAAAACATCAAAAGCTTTTAAGTACTGATATGCATCAGTAATTCTGCCCGTAAGAAAAACCTTGTTTTTAAGATTATATTTTTCAATGAGTTTTTCCAATTCAGGCCTTTGCTTGCCATCTCCAATGACAATACATTTGACGTCCAGGGGCTTGTACTTGGCTTCTAATAAGCGCATTGCTTCAATTAAGTAACTTATGCCTTTTGTCTTGTAAAAATTGGCTACAGTTCCGATTATATATTTTGTATTTTGTATTTTATGTTGAGGAATTTTATTGAATAAGAATGCTTTTGCCCCTTGTTCTGGCAAGAATCCTAGTTTTTCAGGATTAATGCCATTATGAATCTTAACTATTTTTTCTGGTAAACAGATTTTATTTTTTATTGCAGCTTGGTAATCATATTCAGAATTAACAATGATTTTGTTTTTAAGTCCAGCTGTGAGTTTTTCTAAATAAAATATGATTTTGTTTTGCCAAAATGGTCTTGGGTCGTGAAATGCCCAACCACCAATTCTATAAAAAACCTTAAATTCTGAATCATGAATCTTGAATAATTTATATATTGAAGCAGTGATAGATCCTAATATGCCGGCAGTGGTTGAACAGAGAAAAAGAATTTTAGGCCTTTCTTTTTTCAATAAACCAAGCATTTCTGATATTGAGGAAATTGTTTCTAAGAGATTTGGATTTCGTTTTAAGTGTTTTAGCTGAAAAATTTTAACAGGCAAGTTTTGAACTTTTTTAAACAGCTCTTTGTCTCCATGGCCAGCAGCTACTAGAATCTCATATTTTTCAAGATTTAAATGAGAAACTAGCTCAAAAATATATCTTTGAGCTCCGCCAAACTCAGATTGAGTGATGACAAAAAGAATTTTAGGTTTGTTGACAAATTCCATAATATTTATTATAACAAATTATCTTTGACAACCAAATAAGGAAGTGAAACGCAATGAAGACAAAAGTCGCCGTGTTAATACATGGTTATAGTATTTTACGCACAAATTGGGAAGAAGTGGTATGGGGAGATCCCTCAGGAGACTTAATGGGAAGACTTCCTAAAGGAGCCCTAACCGCAATAGAAGAAAGAGCAGAGGTTTTAGTGTTTGGCACAGGCAGTAGCGAGAAAGATGGAAAAATAGAGGCTGCTTGGATGCGAGATACTCTTTTTGAACGTTTTTCTCAGTTAGCCGAATTCTCGGCTTTCCGAGGGATAAGACTGGAAGAATTCAAGGACAGACTGAAAGAAATTTCAGTGCTTGAAACTAAATCCCAAAACACAAAAGAAGAGGCTAGGCTTGTAGGAGAAATTCTCCTCAAAAAAGGGGTAAATAAAGTAATTATTGTTTCATCCCCTGATCATATCTCTAGATGTATAAGAGATACATACTTAGCCTATAGTGAAGATGAGAGATTCCAACAGTTCAACAAAAGGCTGTTTGCTTCTCCCTGCGAAGTTTCTTACAGTGGCCCGGTTTCTGAAGTAGAAATTAAGGAGCCATGCGTAAATTCAAACCATTCTTGAGTTCAGTTTCTCTGAACTCTTTTTTTATTGATTTTTTAAGTACTATGATGTTCAATTTTATTTTTTAGTGTAATAAATTGGGTTTTCTAACGCCCTATTTATATAAGACACTCATAATCTTTTTTATTGATTTTAAAGTCAATTTTACAGAATTGACTTTTAACTTGCTTTCTCTATAATAGATTATTGAATTTAAATAATCAATCATGTTTATATAAGATATGTTTAAAAAAATCGGCATTCTTGGTGTTGGCATGGTCGGTAGCGCTTTAAGGCGCTATTTTGAAGAAAACAGAGACATGAAGCCTCTTTTATATGACCCAGGCAAAAACTTGGGCTCTCTTGAGGAAATCAATGAGGCTGAAGTTATTTTTGTCTGTGTTCCAACTCCATTTGATAAAGAAAAAAATTCTTTTGATTTATCATATATCGAAGATGCTTTTTCAAATATTAAAGGAGAAAAAATTATAGTTAATAAATCCACAACTTTACCTGGCACCATTGAGTATTTGCAGGAAAAGTACCCTCAACACAAAATTCTTAATAATCCAGAATTTTTAACAGAAGTTACAGCTGACCAAGACATGTCTTATCCAGACAGGCAACTTGTTGGCTATACTAAAAAATCATTTAGTATTGCTAAAGATATTATGAATCTTCTGCCATTAGCTCCTTTTGAAAGGATAATGCCAGCTACTGAAGCTGAAATGGTCAAATATTTTGGGAACACTTGGTTCTCAACAAAAGTAGTTTTTGCAAACCAAATTTATAATTTATGTGAGAAGTTAGGCATTAATTATGATAGAATTATGGATGCTGCATCTGCTGATAAAAGAATTGACAGAACTCATTTAACAATTTTCCATAAAGGGAAAAGAGGTTATGCTGGGAAATGCCTCCCGAAAGACATAAAAGCTTTTATTAAATTTGCTGAGAAAAAAGGAATTGATTTAAAACTGCACAAAACAGTTGATGAAATCAACGAGGAACTTCTTAAGGATCAGGGCATCACTGATCCAGAGAATTACAGCAAAAGAGACTCTTTTTAATTATTAAAATAATGGGATAGGCTAATCCTATCGTAAAAATATTATGGCAAAAGTTTTGGTTAGTGGAGGAGCTGGTTTTATCGGCTCCAATTTAGTAGATAAATTAATTGAAAAAGACCATGAGGTTCTTGTAATTGATAATTTAAGCAGTGGCAAAAAAGAACATATTAATCCAGAAGCTAAGTTCTTTGAACTTGATTTAAGAGATTTTGAAAAAATCAAACCAGTATTTGAAGGCGTGGATTTTGTTTTTCATGTAGCTGCTGTTCCCAGAATACCTTTATCAATTGAAAAACCAATAGAAACAAACGAGGCTAATGTAACTGGAACTTTACACGTTTTAGTTGCTTCAAAAGAGGCTAAAGTTAAAAAAGTAATTTACAGTTCATCTTCTTCTGTTCAGGGCAAGAAAGTAAAGATGCCAATGAAGGAAGATGGAGTATGTGCTCCTTTAAACCCTTATTCTCTGCAGAAATACGTTGGCGAACTTTATTCAAAAATATTTCATGAGATTTATGGTTTACCCACAGTATCTCTGCGATACTTCAATGTTTATGGGCCAAAACAGCCGGAAAAAGGAACTTATGCTCCGATTATTGGTAAGTTTTTATCACAAAAAGCTGAGGGTAAAACTTTAACTATTACTGGTGACGGCAATCAAACCAGGGATTTCACTCATGTTTCAGACGTAGTAAACGCTAATATCTTAGCCATGGAATCAGAAAAAGTTGGCAAAGGCGAAGCAATTAATATAGGAGCTGGAAAAAATTACAGCATTAATCAAATAGCTGAGTTAATTGGCGGCGAGACAACCTACATTCCTTTACCTGCAGGTGAAATGCGTGATACTTTAGCAGATATTTCTTTAGCCAAAGAATTATTAGGCTGGGAGCCTAAAACAACTTTAGAAGAAGGAATAAATAGATTGAAAAATGAATGATAAAAGAATCTTAATTAGCGGAGGTGCAGGATTCATAGGTTCTCATTTAGCTGAAAAACTTCTTGAAGATAATAAAGAAGTTTTTGTTGTTGATGATCTTTCTACTGGAAGATTAGAAAATATAGAGCACTTCAAAAGCAATGAAAATTTTCATTTCACTAAAGGTTCAGTGCTTGATGAAGATTTAATGAAAGAATTAATTGGGAAAGTGGATCAAGTCTATCATTTAGCTGCTGCAGTTGGAGTAAAAAAAATACTCCAAGAACCTTTAGATTGTCTTTTGACTAATGTTAATGGCACAGAAATAGTATTAAAAGAAGCAGCAAAAAGAAGCGTAAAGGTTTTAATTGCTTCTTCTTCTGAAGTTTACGGCAAAGGCGATAAAGTTCCTTTTAAAGAAGAGGATGATAGGATTTATGGTTCTGTTTATAATAATCGTTGGATTTATGCTTTTTCAAAAGGAATAGATGAGTTTTTAGGATTAGCTTATTGGAAAGAAAAGAATTTGCCTGTTGTGATCGTTAGATTTTTTAATGTTATTGGTCCAAGACAAGTAGGAAGATATGGCATGGTGGTTCCTAGTTTTGTTAAACAAGGACTCAAAGGTGAGCCCATTACTGTTTATGGAGATGGTGAACAAACCAGAAGCTTTGCTGATGTTGAAGATATTGTTAGAGCCATTATTAAACTGATGGATACCAAGCAAGCAGAAGGTCAGGTTATTAATCTGGGAGCAGATAGAGAAATTAGCATAAATAATTTAGCTCAAAAAATTAAAGAACTAACAAACAGTTCTTCAGAAATAACTCATACTCCATATAGCCAAGCTTATTCTGATGGGTTTGAAGATCTAAGACGAAGGGTGCCAGATATTTCAAATATCAGAAGAATGATTGGTTATGAGCCAAAATTTAGTTTGGAAGAAACTATTAAAAAAATAATAAAATACCAACAGGAAGCTTAGCTTTTAAAGGTGCTTTATAGTTTTATGAAGATTTGTTTTGTTTCAATTGATGTTGAGTCTGATTTCGGAAAAGGAGAAAGCTTTGAGGGAGTAGAAAACATAGATAGGATTTTTAGTATTTTTAAAAAATACAATGTTTCTACAACCCTTTTTATTACTGGAAACGTTTTTCAAAGATATGAGGAAAAAATAAAAGGTTGGTCAAAAACTTATGAAATTGGTTCTCATGGTTTCTCTCATGAGTTTTGGAATAATTTAAATAATGAGCAAAGAAAAGAAGAACTGGATAAATTTATCGGTCTCTACAAAAGAATTTTTAATACTAATCCCAGCGGGTTTCGCGCTCCATCACACATAATTGATGAGCAGGGCTTAAAGCTTGTGCAGGAAAAAGGTTTCTTATACGACAGTAGTGTTGTCCCTCATTATCCTTTTTTTAAAACATATAAAGGATACAAAGGCAGAGCTCCAGGAAAACCTTATTTCCCAAACGAAAAGAACTACAGAAAAAGAGGAAAAATGAAAATTCTAGAAATTCCTGTTTCAGGGATTTTATCAATTCCTCTGGCTGGTGCTTGGATATCAAAACTGCCTCTTTTTGTTTATGAATTATTGTTTAGGGTTAAAAATCCTGACTTTTTGGTTTTAAGTCTGCATTCTTGGGATAGTTTAAATGATAAACTTATTCTTAAAATAGAAAAACTGTTAGAATTATTAAAGAATAAAAATTACAGATTTTTAAATGGTAAGCAAGTTTATGAGCTATTTTCAACAAATCAAAGATAAAACAAAATACCAAGAATTGCTAGGCAGGGTCTTGTTTAAGACTTTTTTTCATGGTTTAGATTGGGAAGAGTTTTTAGAAAAAGAATTCAAATGGCTGAAGTTTGAGCATTATTTGTATAAAGATGAAGCTATTTTGAGTTTAGCCAGGTATAAGTTTTTAGGAAAGGAAAAACTTGTTTCACACCCTTTTTGTGAATACGGAGGAGTTTTACCATTAGTTGAGAAGATTGATGCCATAGAATTTGAACAAAGCTTATTTTCAAAATTTGAAACTCCATTTAAGATAAATTTCCATCCATGGAGCTTAAATTATTTTGAGAATTTTAAGGAAGCGGATACACAAAGCTGGCGGAACACGTATTGGATACAGAATTTGTCTAAATTTAAAAAAGAAGAATTTTTAACCTCTTTTCGCTATGATGTTCGCCGTTCAATCAAAAACGCAGAAAAGCAAGGTTTTAGTTTTGAGGAGTGCAAATCAGATAAAGATCTTAAGGAATTTTATGAAATTTATATTAAAGCAGTAAGAAGGCACAAGAATGTTCCGCTTTCATATTCATTTTTTGAATTTTTTTGGAAATCTTCAAAATTCTTTTTTATAAAAAAAGGCACAAAAATAATAACTGGTAGCATATTTTTATTTTATAAACCTTTTATTCATTATTTTATTACTGCCTCTGATTATAATTTTCGCAAATCTGGAGCTAATCACTTGCTTCTGTGGAACATTATAAAGAATTATAATAATAAAGGTTATGATTTTCTTGACCTGGGTGCCACTAAAAAAGGATCTAATCTCGAAATCTTTAAAAGAGGATGGCGAGGAAAGAAACTTCCTATTTATGAACTAAGCAATCAATCGTTTAAGCGTGAGCTTCGTGATTCAAAACTGAGAAGCATTCTGGGTTTTCTGCCCTCTTGTTTGATTAAAAAAATTAGCCCTTATTTGCTTAAATATAAATTATGAATAAAAATTCAATGACATATGCACAATTTTGAAAAAAGAAAACAAAAATGGGAAAAGAAGAGCAGAGAATATAAATTCAATTCGCTGAGAGAAGCAACTTTTATTTTAACTGTTAAAAATACAATTGACCTTTTAAAAGACAAAACAAAAGGCAAGGTATTGGATATAGGGTGCGGTTTTGGAGAAATTGATATTCTTATGGCTCAAAATACAGATTTTGATATTATTGGTTGTGATATTTCAGAAAATGCAATAAAAGCTGCTAAGAATAATATTAAAAAATCTGGTTTGTGTAATAAAATTAAAATAGAAAAAGCAGATGTTTATAATCTTCAATATCCAGATGAATCTTTTGATATAGTTTTTGGGTTTGGTTATGTTTCGGCCCCTACTTATCCTGGGGTGCAAAAAGAAGTTGCTCGAATTTTAAAACCAGAAGGTATTTTAATCTGTGATTTTATAAACCACTTATCTTTTTATAAGCTCTTTAACACTTTTAAAAGAATTGTAAAAAGAAAAGACACTCCCTATTATGTTTCGCTTGCCGGAATCCGTCGAGAATTTGAAAAAGCAGGTCTTGTTTTTGTAAGTCAGCGGCTCTTTAATACTTATCCTCCAATAGACTTTAATTTAAAGTCCAAGATTTTTTTAGCTTTTGAGGACAGTATAGGAAAAATATTCAAAACTTTCCTAGGAAGAGTAAGATTGGTCAGCTTTAAAAAAGTTAAATCTTAAAAATGTTTTTTGTCCATCCACAAATAAAATTGAATAAGAGAATTTTTTCAGCTTTCTTGAAATCAGCTGATTTAGATTCTTTAGAAAAGAAGCTTGCTCTAAATTTTCCCGACAAGCAGTTTATTTTCACTGATATGGGAAGGTCAGCTTTCAAAATTATCATTGAAAACTTGAATCTTAAAAATTCTAAAATTATAATTCCTTCATATATCTGTGATATTTTTTATCCGATTTTAAAAAAATATAATATAGAGCCGATTTTTATAGACATTGACCTTGATACTTTTAATATTAATACCAATAAGGCGTTGAGTGCGATAAATACTGACACAAAAGCCATTTTAGTTTCGCATACTTATGGACTGCCTGCTGAAATTGAAAAGTTTAAAGATCTAACAATTATTGAAGACTGCGCTCATAGCTTTGGAGCAAGGCACAAAGATAGGTTTGTTGGTAATTTTGGTGATGCTTCATTTTTTAGTCTTTACAAACAATTTCCAGCACTAAGAGGAGGAATGTTGGTTTGTCCCAAGAGTTGGAATGTTAATATTCCTGCAACTAAGTTTAGCTTTAGAGATTTTCTTTCTTTTTTAAATTCATTTCCTTTTTTTGCTTTTCTGTTTAAATTATTTGGCAGCGGAATTGCTCCTAAAATTGTAAGAAAAGAAAAAAATTTAGAGCCAGCTGGGATTAATCGGGTGTCATTGAATTTATTTTCCCAGCACCTGGAAGAATTTGAAAATTCCTTGGAAAAGAGAAAAAAAACAGCTCTGTTTTTCCAGCAAGAATTGAAAAATCTTGGGTTTGAAGTTCAGAATTCAGATGGAAATGTTTTTTGTTACGTTTCGGGCTTGATGCCCAAACAATTAGAAGACAAAAGAGATAACTTTGTTAAAAGATTAAGAAAAGAAAAAGTTTTTTGCACCAGAATTTGGCACACACCGATAGTTCTGAACAAAGAAGTTCAAAAAGAATATGCTATTGATTTGAATGAATTTCCCAATACTATTGAGGCGTCAGAAAGAATTGTGAATTTCCCTTTGCAAAATCATTATAGAGAAAAAGACATTAAAAAAATCATTAAAGCTGTAGAAAAAACATTAAAGAAATTATGAAAGTCTTAATGCCAGTTCTGCATTACTATCCTGTGATCGGGGGTTTAGAAACCTGGACCCAGAATATTGCTGAAGGGCTTTCTGATAAAGCTCAAATTTTTATTGTCACGGGGAAAGTAAAAGATAGGCCCAAGAGAGAAGTGTTAAAAAGAGTAAAAATTTTCAGAACCTCTTTATTTCCCCTGAAAGACCTTTCTTATTCTTCTTTATTTTATATTATTACCACCGTTCCTTTTATCTTTTTGAAATCATTAAGTGTTATAAAGACAGAAAAGGTTAATATAATTCACTCTCAAGGGTTTTTAAGTGGGCTTTTGGGATATTTGCTGTTTAAATTAACAAAAATTCCATATATCGTAACAGTTCAGAGAATAGAAAAAAGCAAGAGTTTTTTAAGAAGATTGGTTTATAATAATGCAAAAGTTTGTATTGCTGCCAGCTTAGCGATTAAAAGATATTTTGAAGAAATCGGCGTAAAAAACATTAAAGTAATTCCCAATGGAATTGATTTAAAAAGATTTCAGAATTTAGACAGAGCAGAAAATAGAAAAAAGTTGGGATTGAAGAATGAATTCGTAATAATTGCAGTAGCCCGTTTAGAAAAGGTAAAAGGATTAAAGTATTTAGTTCAAGCCATGAAAACTCTAAGCACTAAATACAAAACACTAAATACTAAATACCAACTACTAATAATAGGAGACGGCTCAGAAAGAGAAAATCTAGAGAATTTAACAAATAAACTTGAGCTTAATGACAAAGTGAGGTTTTTGGGCCAGATTAGGAATGAAAAAGTTCCAGAATATTTGTCAGCTGCTGATTGTTTTGTATTACCTTCTTTAAGTGAGGGTTTTGGAATAGTGATTTTAGAGGCAATGGCAGCAAATATACCTGTTATTGCAACAAAAATTGGAGGGATTTTGGATATAATTGGAGATGGAGAAACAGGAGCTTTAGTGGAGCCTAAAAATCCAGATGGAATCGCTAAAGCTTTATATAAAATTTATTCCCAGCCAAAATTCGTTAAAAATTTGGTTCAAAATGCCAAAGATAATTTAGAAAAATATGACTGGCAAAATATTGTTCAGAAAGTTAATTTAATTTATCAGAACTCAATAAAATGAAGAAATATGTTTGCCTTGTAATTCATACCGAGCGTCTTCATAGCGATAAAGTTTGGAATAGAATTAAACGCCTTTTAAGATTTTTTAATAAATTTAATGTTCAGGCAACTTGGTTTTCAGTTAATCCATCTTTTGTTGGTTATCAAGCTATGGGATTTAAAGAGAAAAAATGGAAAGAGCGATTGAAAGTTCTGGCTGAGAATAATCAAAGCATTGAACAGCACACTCATTTTTATAAAGGTGAAAAAGGTATTCCAAAAGGAAGAGAATATGATTTGAGTCCAGAACATATTATAAAAAGAATTCGTGAAGATAGGGATTGGTTGAAAGAACAGGGGTATGAAATAAAAGGTTTTTTGAGTGGAGCTTGGAAAATCAACGAAGAAATTTTAAAGATTTTGACAAAAGAAAACTATAGATATGATTTAAGTGTTAATAATTTAAATTTGAAACAAGAAGTTTTTGTTAAAAAAATTAATGGGTTGTTAGAAATTCCCGCCACTGCCAACATTAAAAGATTGTTTTTAGATCTCATTTGCTTAAGATTTAAGAGAAGAGCTTTGACGCATAAGGGAATGTCTTTGTATGCTGTGCATTTTCATGACTTTGATTTAAAAGACTTGTTGAATTATTGGATTTTATTATTTTTAATTTTCATTTTTTCTATTTTTAATTTTAAATTTATTAGCGTAAAAGAATTTTATGAAAGAACCAGCAAATACTGAAATTATTCTTCATCCTTCCGATCATAAAAATATCAAAGACTGGCAAAGGATTTTTAAATTTTTAGACAATAACTTAAATTACAAAGAAATAAATCATTTTTTGGATATCGGAGCTGGTATGGGGAATTTAGGTCATTTTATTTTAAAAAGAAACTCTTTTTGTCAGGTGATTTGTGAAGATATTAATCCAAAATATTTGAGAATAATTAGCCAGAGAGACAATAAAATAAAAACAATTTTACATGATATTAATCAACCCTTGCCATTTGAAGACAAAAGTTTTGACTTGGTAAGCTGTGTTGGAACTTTACATTATGCTTATGTGAGAAATCCAGAAAGAGTTTTAAAAGAAATGGTCAGGCTTTCTAAGAAATATATTTTAGTAGATTTCTTTCCCAAATACTCATTTTGGGCTTTGCTTGAAAGAATTTTTCATCCCCGCTATAATCCTCGTAGATACAGCTTAATCCAGATTTTAACATTGCTTAGAGAATTAAATTTAAAAGAAGTGTCTAAAATTGGCACCAGAACTATTTTCCCAAAGCTTTTCCCTTTTTCTGGAAAAACAATCCTATTTTTATTAAAAAAACAATGAAAATAATATTTGCTACAGGTATTTTTCCTCCTGATATTGGCGGACCAGCAACTTATGTCGAGAAATTAGCTAATGAATTGGTTCAGAGAAGATTTGAAGTAAGTGTCATTACTTTTTCTGACAATAAAATAAAAGAGAAACATGATTTTCCTGTTATAAGCATTTCAAGGAAATATCCTAAAGCAATAAGATATTTTATTTATTTTTTAAAATTATTGAAACTAGCTAAAAACAAGGACGTAATTTACAGCCAGAATCAAACCAGCGCAGGATTTCCAAGTGTTTTGGTCTCTAAAATCCTTAAAAAAAGATTGATTCTAAAAGTTGTGGGAGATGCAGCTTGGGAGAGTTATGCGAACAGGGTGGGCGAGTTTGATAATATTGAGATTTTTCAAGGGGAAAAATACGATTTCTTTACAGAATTAATAAGAGGAATAAGGAATTTTGTTGTAAAAAATGCTGATAAAATAATAACTCCAAGCCATTATCTTAAAGGCATAATTTCTGACTGGGGTGTTTCAAAAGAAAAAATAGAGGTTATTTATAATGCCTTAGGATCCTCAGTTGATTTAGATATTTCAAAAGAACAGGCACAAAGTAAAATTGAAATTAAAGGAAATATTATTTTATCCATTGGTAGATTATGTTCTTGGAAGGGATTTGAAACGCTTATTGATATTGTTCCAGATTTGCTGAAAGAAAACCCTAGCTTTAAATTAATTATTGTTGGTGAAGGAGAAGAAAGAAAAAGTTTAGAAGAAAAAATTAAGAAATTGGGATTAGAGAGTAATGTAAAATTAACTGGAAGAATTCTTCATAAAAACATTCCTTTATATTTTAAATCATCTGAGATATTTATCTTAAACTCTGAATACGAAGGTCTTCCGCATGTGGTTTTAGAGGCGATGCAGGCTGGTGTGCCAATTATTATTTCTAATAGAGGAGGAAATCCTGAAGTTGTTGAAAATAATTTCAATGGATTTTTAGTAGAATATAATAATAAAGAACAAATTAGGAAAGCAATAATGAATCTCTGTAATGATAAAGAACTTCAAAAAACTTTTATCAGAAACTCAAAAGAAAAATTAAAGAAATTTAGCTGGGAGAATTTGATTAACAAAACGATAAAGATTTTAACTAATAAATAACTATGAAAAAGGTTTTATTCATTGGAGTAACAAATTATAATTTTAAAGAATTTTCTCCTTTGCATCTTAAAGCAAAGTTTTCAGGATTAAGTGAAAATATTAAACCATATATTCTGGCTAGGGGCAGGCCTTTTCACAAGAAAATCTGGAACAGTGAATTTTATCTTCTACCATATAGTATTTTCTGGCTATTTGCTTTTTTTATTGCTTTTTACATTTGTTTAAATAAAAAGATTGATGTAATCATAGCTCAGTCGCCTTTAATGGAAGGATTAACAGGTTCAATCTTAAAAAAGATTTTTAAAAAACAATTGATTGTTGAAATCCATGGGGACTGGGAGAGGGGACCATTTCTTTCAAAAAAAAGAAGGTTTGAATTTTTTCAAAAAAAATTCATTCCTGCTCTAGCCAAAATCAGTTTCAAAAACGCTGATAAAATAAGAGGGGTTGCAAATTATTTGATTGAACAAGCAAAAGAAATCTCTCCTGATAAAAGATATTTTTCGTTCCCAACTTTTACTGATTTGGAACTGTTTTTAAAGGAAAAAGATATTGGATATGATAAATTTATTGTTTCTGTCGGGCAGTTGGAAAAAGTAAAAGGAATAGATGTTTTGATCAAGGCTTTTAGTAAAATTGAACACGAATTTCCTGATTTTAAACTAATAATTATTGGTGATGGAAAAGAAAAAGAAAGTCTTAAGAATTTAAGCTCTAATCTTAAAATCCAAAACAAGATAGAGTTTAAAGGAAAATTATCTTTAAAAGAAACAAAAGATGTAATGAAAAATTGTTATGCTTTGGTTTTATCTTCTTTGTCAGAGGGCTTGCCAAGAGTTTTAATGGAAGCTATGGCTTTGGAAAAACCAGTTATAGCAAGTAATGTTGGCGGGATTCCGGAATTAATAAAAGACAGTGAAAATGGTTTTTTGTTTGAAAAAGGCCACTCAAAAGAACTTGCCCGAAAATTAAAAATTCTATTGGAGAATAAAGATTTAGTAAAAGAAATGGGGAAAAAAGGAAAAAAAATCATTGAAAACAAATTTTCAAATGAAAAGTATATCAAAAACTATGTTTCAATGATAAATGCTTAAAAAAATTGAGGATTTTTAAAAAACTAAGTTTGATTTAAAGAGAAAAAACAAGTAAAGTAAACTTATATAAACTCATAAAATTATGTCTTTTCCAACCATTTTAGCTCTTCTGGTGTCTGTTGTAACTGCCAGCACAGCCCAGTTTTTTTTAAAAAAAGGAGTTTTGAATTTAACTGATTTAGACCTGTCTTTTTCTGGTCTTTTAAAGCTGTTTGTTTCTATTTTTCAGAACAAATGGCTTTTTTTAGGAGCTTTGTTATTTATTTTTAGCTTTATTTTTTATCTTTTTGTTCTTTCTAAGCTTCAGCTAAATTTAGCTTATCCGGTTATGGTTAGCGCCGGAATTGTATTAGTCGCTATTGGCTCTTGGATTTTCTTTCAGGAGCAGATTTCTCAGTGGCAAATTTTAGGAATTTTTCTAATCATTTTTGGCATATTTTTATTATTTCCTAGAATTTAAAAAATATGAAGCTTCTAATTATAAGTCAAAAGGTAGATATTAATGACGATAATCTTGGATTTTTTCATTATTGGCTGGAAAAATTCGCAAATAAACTTGAAAAAGTTTATGTGGTTTGTCTTTCAGAAGGAAAACATAATTTACCAGAAAATGTTTCAGTTTATTCTTTAGGGAAAGAAAAAGGTTATTCAAAGTTAAGACAACTTTTTAGATTGCAGAAATTTCTTTTTAAAAATCTCAAAGAAGTAAATGGAGTTTTTGTGCATATGTGCCCAATTTATGCGATAGCTTCCTTTCCTTTAGTTAAGATTTTTAGAAAAAAGATGATTCTTTGGTATCTTCATAAATCAGTAAAGTGGAAATTGAAATTAGCCCAAAAATTAGTAGATAAGATTTTAACTGCTTCTGAAAGAAGTTGTCGTTTAAAGAATAGGGAGAAGATTGAGATTGTAGGACATGGAGTAGATATGGAAGTTTTTAAGCCCAGTTACAATATAGATAATACGGACTGGGATACAACCGTTGAGAATAGAAAATTTAAGATTTTATCTGCAGGAAGAATAGCCCCGGTTAAAGACCAGGAGACATTAATTAGAGCAGTTGATATTTTGGTAAATCAAAAAAACATTAAAAATATTAAAGTGCAAATTCTTGGTACTCCTTTAGAAAACCATGAGAAAAAATATTTTGATCAATTAAGAAATCTCATTCAAGAAAAGAAGATTGAAGAATATATTAAATTTTTAGGAAGTATTCCTTACAATAAAATGCCAGAATATTATCAAGATTCTGATCTAGTTATAAATCTAAGTCATACAGGAAGTATTGATAAAGTAGTATTAGAAGCCATGGCTTCAGGTTGTTTGGTTTTAACTTGTAATGAGGCATTTGTGTCTACATTAGATAATAAATACTTATTTAAAAAGAAAGACCCCCAAGAACTAGCTGTAAAAATTATTAGCTTGAAAGAGGTAAAGAAAGATAAAAAATTGAGAGAAATAGTAATGGAAAATCATAATTTAAAGGGGTTAATTGACAAAATCATCAGATGTTTCGTTTTACAACGAAGAGCATAATAGTGATTCTTGTGATATGGGAATAAATAGTATGATAGAATTTTTCAAAAAAATTTCTGATTACTTTTGGGCTAAAACTAGAAACAATGGTTCTTTGACTTGTTCTAAGCACAGAGTCGAGCATACTGGTAAAAATATTTACTCAGTTATTATTGATTTGGAGCTTTATAAATTAACTAAAGACAAACGATATCTCAGACGGATTAAAGACAGGGTCAATAGAACAATTCAGAATCTTATTCAAGACCCAGATTTTGGATATTGGATTTTTTACCCAGGAAGGCTTGGCAGATGGAATATGTCAAATTCAGTTATAGATTCTGGGGCTTGTATTGATGGATTGTCTTCTTTTTATCTAACTTGTTTTAATAATTTAACAGCAAAAGAAAAAGAAATAATAAAAGACACTATTTTTAAAAACAGTGAAACTTATTTAAAAAAAGCAGTGGTTGGTAAAGAAATCACAAATCAACGTTTGTGGGGCGGGACTGGGCTGTCTGTGGCTTATAAGATATTTAAAAAAGAAACATGGAAAAAAAGTTTGCTTGATTCTGTTGAAAAATCGTTAGGAGAAATGTGGGAAGACGGGACTTTTCCTTACCATTCTTCTTGGCGAGAAAAAGAAATTTTTGAAGGAATTTACGACACCACTACTTATTATCATTCTCGCTGCATTGCCTTTATTTATTATATTTTAGAGAATATAGGCGAGGATATAAGCAAATATAGGGAAAAATTAATTAAATCCACTGATTTATTATTGGCAATGTATCAACCGAATGGAATTAAAAACATTAATTTAGAATCTAAAAGATGGTATTGGAATTCCAGTTATGAAATCGCAAGTAATGCATTTGATATTTATGCTTTTGTTAAAACATATGAACTTACAAAAAACAAAATATATATTTATTATGCTCGAAAAGCGCTCAATCAAATATTAAAACATCAGCTTTTAGATAATGGGATTAATAGTCATTTGAATCAGCCACAGAATAATTTTCAATGTCGTATTTTCTGGAATGCCCATCTCGCTTGGTTGGCAAGAATTATGGATAAACTGCCTCTTATTTTTCAAAATACTGACGAGGTAAGAGAATCTAAGTATTTTGAAAATAGCAGTATTATGAAATATAAGAATGAAAATTATAGTTGCATTTTGCGCGGAAAAAAGAAATCCATAAACTTAATGTGGGGACCAGCGGTTGGAGGAGGGAGCATGCTTTATTTCGGCAGAAAAAAGGATAATTGGAAGAATGTTTTTCCAGTGGATTTTTGGCAGGAAAATGCCAAATGTAATTTCACTTTTTATGTGGAAGAGAACTATTTTAAAAATTTATTAAATTTCATCATTGCAAACAAAAAGGAGATAAGAAGCAAGGCATATCACAGCTTGGTTGAACTGCGTACTCCTAATTTTAAAAGTTTTTTCTTTCTTTTATTCAGGCTTTTTATAATGATTGTTAAAGGGGCTAGGGGGATTTATACTTCCCACTGGGCAACAGAGCCAGTTTTTTCAAAGGATAATGATAATGCAATATTTGAAACAGTACCTGCTAAAAGAAATGGTGAAATTTTAAAAAATGTAAAAATTAGGCGTGAATATATTTTTGAAAATGATAAATTAATTGTTAATGAGAAAATGTTTTTAGAAAACAATTCAAACAAAATGAAAAAGATAAGATATGATAAGCCGTCTTTTGTTAAAGATTTTAAAGTTAAGACTGATTTAAAGTATAAGGATGATTCAGCGTATGTTTTATTTTCAGCTGAAAGATCTCCTTGTATTTTGGAAATTTCTTATTCATTAAATTAATTATTGAAAATGAAGATTATATACATTGCCAATATTAGAATGCCAACCGAGAAAGCTCATGGGATTCAGATAATGAAAATGTGTGAAGCTTTTGCGAACTCAAAACTCAATAAAAGCATTAAGCTAGAATTAGTGGTGCCTCAGAGGTTCAATTATATTAAAGATGATCCTTTTGAGTATTATGGGATTAAAAGGAATTTTAAAATTAAAAAATTGCCTTGTTTGGATTTAATTCCCTTAGATAAATATATTGGCCATTTAGGGTCTTGGGTTGAGAGTATTACTTTTAATTTTTTTGTATTTCCATATATTCTTTTTAAAAAAACAGATATTATTTATACCAGAGATAAATTCTCTCTTTTCCTTATTCTTTTTAAAAAGAACCTTGTTTTTGAAGCTCATACTTTTCCTAAAAACTATTTCATGTACTCTCTTTTTTTTAAAAAATTAAAGAAAATCATAGTTATTACCCAAAAGCTTAAAGATTTTTTTATAGAGAAAGGGATAAGTGCAGATAAAATTTTAGTAGCTTCTGACGGGGTAGATTTGGAGAAATTTAATATAAAAAATACTCAAGAAGAATGTCGGAAAAGATTAAGCTTGCCTCTAGATAAAAAAACAGTTCTTTATACTGGTCACTTATATGAATGGAAAGGAGCTCAAACCCTAGCTAAAGCTTCCCAATTTTTACCAAAAGATATGGAGATTTATTTTATTGGCGGTACTGATAAGGATGTAAGAAGGTTCAAAACTCAAAACTCAAAACTCAAAATTAAGATAGTGGGATATAAACCTCATTCTGAAATCCCTTTTTGGCTGAAAGCAGCTGATGTTTTAGTTTTGCCTAATTCAGCTAAAAAAGAGATTTCAAAATATTGGACTTCTCCTTTAAAAATGTTTGAATATATGGCTTCAAAAAGGCCAATTATAGCTTCAGATTTACCTTCAATAAGAGAAATTTTAAATGAAAATAACTCTTTTTTAGTTAAACCAGACAATCCAGAGAGATTAGCTAAAGGCATTGAAAGTATCTTGAAAAACCCTAATTTATCAGCTAAAATCTCAAATCAAGCCTTTCAAGATGTTCAGAATTATACTTGGCAGAAAAGAGCTAAAAATATCTTAGAATTTTTAAAATATGACTAAGTGGGAAAAATTTTTTGATGAAAAAATTAAAGAGATCGCTAAAGAAAAAATAGTTTTTGATATTGGAGGAGGAAGTAGATTTCAAAAAGGATTAGCTCCTTATAAGAAATATTTTGCTAATTGCGATTATAAAACGATTGATATAAATGCAAAATATGAACCTGATATTTTAGCTGATGTTCATAATCTTCCAATCCCCACTAATTCTGCTGATGGAGTAATCTGTAAAGCTGTTTTAGAACACGTTAAGAATCCATTTTTGGTAACAGATGAAGTTTATAGAATTTTAAAATCTGGCGGGAAATGTTTTGCTTATGTTCCTTTTCTTTATCCTTATCACGGAAATGATTATTGGCGGTTTACTGAAGATGGAATAAGATATCTTTTTAGAAAATTTAGCAAAATTGAAATTTGTCCAGTAAGGGGTCACTTTGAAACAATAGCTAGTATTTTGCCTTATCAGAATAAATTTCCAATTAACGTGCTTGTTGTTTTTGCTGGATTCCTAGACAACTTTTTCAAAAAATATCAGAGCAAAAAACAGGTTTCTGGCTATAATATATTTTTAATAAAATAAACTATTAATTAAAAGGATTTTAAAAACAAATGCCTTTTTTAAAGGAAGATATAAAGTTTTTTTTAAGGAGACTGCGAGGTAATATTAATTCTTTATATTTAGATGGATATTGTTATTTTGCTAAATTTTTGAATAGGTATACAGTAAATAAGCATAAAATTTTTATAAATCGTTTATACTTTGAAGTTACTAATGTGTGTAACTTGCGATGTCGTTACTGTGTATATTCTAAAAGAGTTCCCGAGAAATTTGGAACTATGGAATTTGGCATTTTTAAAAAAGCAATTAATGAATTTAATGAGCTAGGAGGTAGAATAGTGAGCTTTACGCCAACTATTGGTGAGTCATTACTAGATTCTAATTTAATTTCTAAGATAGAGTATGCGTTGCAGCTTCCTTTAATAAAAAAAGTTTATTTCTATACAAATGGAACATTTTTATTAAAAAATGAGAATTATAAAAAATTAATAGATACAAGAATTAATGCAATAGAAGTGAGTTTAGCTGCTTGTGATAGAGATATATTCAAAAAAATTAGTCAGGTTGATTTATACGAACAGACAATTAAAGGAATTCATAAATTGCTTGAATACAATGCATCCAAAGGAAATAAAACAGAGATTTTTATTAATTTCCGTTCCCCTGTTTTACCAAGTGAAATTCTTAGGAGTGAAGATTTTCAAAAATATATAAAGCCATTTTTGGGTTCTAAAGTTAAATATACTTTTTTAAGTGATTATGATAATTGGTGTGGTAATATTAAACCAGATGATCTGCTTGGTGTTATGAGGCTGAGAAGAATAAGTAAATTTAAATATTTGCCCTGTATCAGAACCTACGATGCTGCTATATTATTTGATGGAAGTGTTAGATTATGTGCCTGTAGAGTGAAAAATAATGAATTCGACGAATTAGTT